>ERZ825324.2745-NODE-2745-length-17703-cov-3.293348_pt1 | contig 17703 bp, 18 predicted proteins | sample MGYA00519859_ERZ825324 | MGnify/ENA primary metagenome ERZ825324 (study PRJEB31778, sample SAMEA3449198) | human gut metagenome | biome: human gut; feature: human-associated habitat; material: faeces | place: United Kingdom | collected 2010/2012 ... | reverse complement strand
TACCGGCCGATACCTTTACGGTAGAATGTATCGGAAGCGGCGGACAAAGTTTTGGTGCCTTTATTCCAAAAGGACTTACGCTGACATTGGAAGGTGACAGTAACGATTACTTCGGAAAAGGACTTTCCGGTGGTAAACTGGTTGTCTTTCCACCGGAAAATGTACAGTACAAAGCAGAAGATAACATTATCATCGGTAACGTTGCTTTGTATGGTGCGACAAGCGGTGAGGCTTATATCAACGGTATGGCAGGCGAGCGTTTCTGTGTCAGAAACTCCGGTGCACACGCTGTTGTAGAAGGTGTTGGCGACCACGGCTGTGAATATATGACAGGCGGCTGTGTCGTTGTCTTAGGTCCGACCGGAAAGAACTTTGCAGCCGGTATGAGCGGTGGTATCGCTTATGTACTGGATGAAAATAGTGACTTGTATCTCAAACTGAATAAAGAGCTGGTATCATCCAATGCAGTAACGGATAAATACGACGTTATGCAGTTGAAAGATATGATTCGTGAGCATGTAGAAGCAACCGATTCGGAACGTGGTAAAGAAATTTTAGCAAACTTTAGTGAGTACCTGCCAAAATTCAAGAAAATCATTCCTCATGATTATCAGGCAATGTTACAGGCAATTGCCCAGATGGAAGAAAAGGGACTGAGCAATGAGCAGGCACAGATTGAAGCATTTTACCAGTTGAAAAAAGCACGCTAAGATTTTTTGAAAACGAAGAAAGAAAGGATGATTACAATGGGTAAACCAACCGGATTTATGGAATATAAACGAGAGAACAACCTTGAGATAAAGCCACTTGAACGCATTAAAAACTTCAATGAATTTCATGTACCGATGAGTGAAGAGGAGCGCAGTGTGCAGGCTTCCAGATGTATGGACTGCGGTGTTCCGTTCTGTCAGTCGGGCATGATGATTGGCGGTATGGCAAGCGGCTGTCCGTTAAACAACTTAATTCCTGAGTGGAATGATATGGTTTATCGTAACGGATACGAACAGGCACTTGGCAGACTGCTTAAGACAAATAATTTTCCGGAATTTACTTCCCGTGTCTGTCCATCTCCTTGTGAGGCTGCATGTACCTGTGGATTGAATGATTCACCGGTAACGATTAAGGAAAATGAAAATGCCATTATCGAATATGGTTATGAACACGGATTGATGGGACCAAAACCTCCAAAAGTCCGTACAGGCAAAAAAGTAGCGATTGTAGGTTCCGGTCCATCCGGACTTGCGGCTGCTGACCAGTTGAATAAACGTGGACACAGCGTGACCGTATTTGAACGCGAGGATTATCCGGGCGGACTTTTGATGTATGGAATCCCGAATATGAAACTTGACAAATCGGTAATAGAACGTAAAATAGAAGTAATGAAAGCAGAAGGGGTTGTTTTCCGTACCGGTGTCAATGTCGGTGTGGATGTAAAAGCCGATGAGCTGAAAAAAGAATTTGACCGCATCATTTTGACTTGTGGCGCTTCAAACCCTCGTAACATCAATGCTCCAGGCAGAGATGCCAAAGGTATTTATTTTGCCGTTGATTATTTGAAACGGGTAACCAAGCATTTGCGCAATCCGCAGTATACGGATTATATCAATGCCAAAGATAAAAATGTACTCGTTATCGGAGGCGGTGATACCGGAAATGACTGTGTTGGTTCCTCGATTCGTCAGGGGGCTAAAAGTGTCGTTCAGCTGGAAATGATGCCAAAACCGCCGGTTTGCCGTTTGGCAAGCAATCCTTGGCCGGAGTGGCCGAAAATTCTTAAGACCGATTACGGCCAGCAGGAAGCAATCGCTGTCTTTGGCAGTGACCCGCGAATCTATGAGACCACGGTAAAAGAATTTATCAAGGATAATAAAGGTGATTTGAAACAGGTTAAAATCGTGAAACTGAACTGGCAGAAAGATGAAAAGACCGGACGGATGCAGATGAGCGAAATTCCGGGAAGTGAACAGATTTTAGATGTTGACCTCGTCTTTATTGCGGCAGGATTTTTAGGCTCCGAGGAGTATGTTACAAAAGAATTTGCCGTAAAATGCACGGACCGCACAAATGTGCAGACGAAGCAGGGCGAATACAGCACCAGTCAGAAAGGAATCTTTACAGCGGGTGATATGCACCGAGGACAGTCCTTGGTTGTCTGGGCAATCCGCGAGGGAAGAGAGGCAGCCCGTGAAGTTGATAAAGATTTGATGGGTTATACCAACCTCAATTAAAGGGTACAATTATCCGGTGGCAGAGGACTGCTGCCGGATTTCATATGGAAAGGAGAATAAACTATGTCGCATTACACAAAGGAAGATATCATTCGTATTGTAGAAGAGGAGGATGTAGAATTTATCCGTCTGCAATTTGTGGATATTTTTGGAATTTTGAAAAACATGGCAGTAACAGCCAAACAGTTGGACTCTATTTTGAATAACCGATGTACGTTTGATGCCGCTGCGATTAATGGGTTTGATACGATGCATGTGGATGAACTTGTTTTAGTGCCGGATTTGGATACTTTTACAATCTTCCCTTGGAGACCGCAGAGAGGCCGTGTAGCACGTTTTATTTGTGATGTGCGTCATACGGATGGAACTCCTTTCATGGGAGATTCCCGTTATATTTTAAAACAAGTAATCGAAGAAGCGGCAAAAGACGGCTATACGTTAAATGTCGGACCGGAATCGGAATTTTTCCTCTTTGATATGTCGGAAGATGGACAACCAACGACAAACACCAGTGAAAAAGGTGGATTTTTTGACATCGGACCGGTGGATGCCGGAGAAAATGCAAGACGTGATATTGTGCTTTCGCTGTCCGAGATGGGATTTGAGATGGAATCTTCGTATCACTCCAATGAAGTATGCCAGCATCATATCGATTTTAAATTTGATGATGGAATTCAGACAGCTGATAATATTATGACATTTAAACTTACCGTTCGTACCGTAGCAAAGAGACATGGACTTCATGCTACGTTTATGCCAAAGCCAAATTATGGGAAAAAAGGTTCTGCGATGTTCTTTAACATGTTCTTGAGCAAAGATGGTGAGAACATTTTCAGTGACCCGGATGAAGAGTATGGTCTGAGCAAAACAGCATACTATTTCATGGGTGGAATTATGCGCCATATTAAAGGGCTTACTTTAATTAACAATCCGATTATCAATTCTTACAAACGTTTGGTGCCGGGATACAATGCACCGGTTAATATTACATGGTCACGTAAAAACCGTACTCCGCTTATGCGTATGACGAGTACCGGTGAGATGGGACCGCGTGTAGCATTGAGAAGTCCGGATGGCTCCTGTAATCCATATTTGGTTTTAGCAGGATGTTTAGCTGCCGGATTAGATGGCATCCGCAATAAAATCGAGCCACCAACCTGTATTGATGATTTAGAGGAGGCGCAGGAATTTGATATTCTGCCAAGAACTTTGATTGAAGCGGTACAGGCATTTGAAAAAGACGAATTTTTCCATAAAGTATATGGAGAAGAGTTGTCACGCATAATCATCCAGAAGAAAAAACAGGAATGGGATGAATTTTGCGAACAGGTAACCGCATGGGAAGTTGAGAAGTATCTGGACCGAATTTAGTCCGGATACCGCTTATTTTGATACTTTTCTACGGGGAGGTGTGAACGATTCTGCACATTATAGTAGCGTTTCCTAAGCTGGATGATGCGAAAAAAATAAAAAATGTTTTGAATCGGAGCGGATATGATGATATACTAGCATTTAATAGTGCATCGCAAGTGATTGCAGCCGCCAATGAATGTGACGGCGGTATTGTGTTGTGCGGATATCGTTTAACAGACATGCATTACAGTGAATTGTATGGCTATCTGCCGCGGGAATTTCAGATGCTTTTAGTAGCATCGCCTGCCAAATTGCAGGAATGCTCAATTGGCAGCATTATGTGTTTGTCTATGCCGATTCATTCGCATGAATTAGTAAGTACCATTGAAACAATGGCAATGGAACTTTACGCAGCGGAGAAAAGGAAGAGAAGATACCAGCCAAGGAAACGATCCGAAAAAGAACAAAAATCAATTGATGATGCCAAGGCCCTTCTGATGGAGCGAAACCATTTGTCTGAAGAAGAGGCCCATAAATATATCCAGAAACTTAGTATGGACAGCGGAAACAATCTTGTGGAAACTGCGGAGATGATTCTGGCATTCGATTAAAGGAGGATAACATGAACGCATATCTGATACTGGAAGACGGAACTGTGTTTACCGGAAAAAGCATAGGCAGTAAAAAAGAAGTCATTAGCGAAATTGTTTTTAATACGTCAATGACAGGATATCTTGAAGTGCTCACGGACCCAAGTTATGCCGGACAGGCAGTAGTAATGACCTATCCGTTAATTGGTAATTATGGTATTTGTAATCAAGACAAAGAGGCGAAAAAGTCAAATACCGATGCTTTTATTGTAAGAGAACTGGCAAGACTTGGAAGCAACTTCAGAAAAGAAGAAAGTATTCAGCAGTTTCTTGTAGAGCAGGACATTCCGGGAATTGAAGGAATTGATACAAGAGCCCTCACCAAACGACTCAGAGAAAATGGAACAATGAATGGCATGATTACCACAGAAAAACCTGAGGATTTATCTGCCGTTCTTGAAAAAATTAAAAAATATTCCGTTCGCGGTGTAGTTGACAAAGTAACTACAAAGGAAATTGTTTCCTATAAACCGGGCGATTTAGATACCGATAGCAACATTTCTATTACAAAGAAGGTTGCTATTCTTGACGTTGGAACGAAATTTAACATTGCCAGATGTTTGTTAAAACGTGGCTGTGAAGTTACAATTTACCCGGCAAAAACGAAAGCAGAAACGATTCTTGCTTCCCATCCGGACGGCATTATGCTGACGAATGGACCGGGGGATCCGAAAGAATGCACAGAAGTCATTGAAGAGTTGAAAAAACTGTATGCATCGGATATTCCGATTTTTGCAATTTGCTTGGGACACCAGTTAATGGCACTTGCCTGTGGCTGTGACACGGAGAAAATGAAGTATGGCCACCGCGGAGCAAATCATCCGGTCAAGGACTTAAAAACCGGACGCGTATACATTTCTTCCCAGAACCATGGCTACATGGTAAAAGAATCTTCGGTGCCAAAAGAGATTGCCGAGGTTGCCTTTGTAAATGTCAACGATGGCACAGTTGAAGGACTTCGTTATTTACAGAAAAATATCTTCACGGTTCAGTTTCATCCGGAAGCTTGTGCTGGACCGAAGGATTCGGAAGTTTTGTTTGATGAATTTATCAAGATGATGGAAGAGTAAGGAGGATACATACAATGCCAAAAATGGATGAAATCAAAAAAGTTTTAGTAATCGGTTCAGGTCCAATCGTTATTGGACAGGCTGCCGAATTTGATTATGCCGGTACGCAGGCTTGTCGTTCTCTGAAAGAAGAAGGAATGGAAGTAGTGCTTATTAATTCCAATCCTGCTACCATTATGACCGATAAAGATATTGCAGACCGTGTTTACATTGAGCCATTGACCGTTGAAGTGGTTCAGAAACTGATTCGCAAGGAAAGACCGGACAGCGTGCTCCCAACACTGGGTGGACAGGCTGCGTTAAACATTGCGATGGAATTAGAGGAATCCGGCTTTTTAAAGCAGGAAAATGTTCGTCTGATTGGTACGACTGCACAGACAATTAAGCGTGCAGAAGACCGTTTGGAATTTAAAGAGACGATGGAAAAAATCCACGAGCCGATTGCTGCAAGTATTGTCGTGGAACATGTGGATGATGCGATTGCATTTGCCAACGAAATCGGTTATCCGGTTGTTATCCGTCCGGCATATACCCTTGGCGGAAGCGGTGGTGGTATCGCACATAACGAAGAAGAGCTGCACGATATCTGCTCCAATGGTCTTCGTCTGAGCCGTGTCGGACAGTGTTTGATTGAGCGCTGCATCGCCGGATGGAAAGAGATTGAGTATGAGGTAATGCGTGATGCGGCAGGAAACTGTATTACGGTTTGTAACATGGAAAATATTGACCCGGTTGGTGTGCATACCGGAGACAGTATTGTAGTAGCACCGTCTCAGACATTAGGTGACAAAGAGTATCAGATGCTTCGTACTTCAGCATTAAATATTATTACAGAACTTGGTATTACCGGTGGATGTAATGTGCAGTTTGCACTTCATCCGGACAGTTTTGAATACTGTGTTATCGAGGTAAACCCTCGTGTCAGCCGTTCTTCCGCACTTGCTTCTAAGGCGACTGGATATCCGATTGCAAAAGTAGCAGCAAAGATTGCATTAGGATATACACTGGATGAAATTCCAAATGCTATTACGAAGAAAACCTTTGCAAGTTTTGAGCCGGCACTGGATTACTGTGTTGTAAAAATTCCGAGACTGCCATTTGATAAATTTATCAAGGCAAAACGTACTTTGACGACACAGATGAAAGCAACCGGAGAGGTTATGAGTATCTGTGATAACTTTGAAGGTGCGTTGATGAAAGCACTCCGTTCACTGGAGCAGCACATTGACAGTCTGGATATCGGGCGTTACAGTGACCGCTCCAAAGAAGAACTGCTAGAGCGTATCCACATTGTTGATGACCGCCGTATCTTTATTATTGCCGAGCTGATTCGCAAGGGTGCTACCTATGAAAAAATTCATGACATTACAAAAATCGATTTGTGGTTCATTGATAAAATTGCCCATCTGGTAGAGATGGAGCAGACTTTGAAAAACGAAACATTGACACCGGAAATTTTGGCAGAAGCAAAACGAATGGAATTCCCGGATGCTGTTATTGCTAACTATACCGGCATGACAGAGCGTGAGATTCACGATATGCGCCATGAAAATGGAATCGTTGCTTCGTTTAAGATGGTTGATACCTGTGCGGCTGAGTTTGAGGCAAGCACGCCATATTATTACAGCGTGTTTGGCAGCGAAACGGAAGTTTCCAAAGATAAGGACAGAAAACGAATCATGGTTCTTGGTTCCGGTCCAATCCGAATCGGTCAGGGTATCGAGTTTGACTTCTGTTCGGTTCACAGTGTGTGGTCACTGGCACAGAGCGGCTATGAGACAATTATTGTAAATAACAATCCGGAGACGGTAAGTACGGACTTTGATGTGGCAGATAAATTGTATTTTGAGCCATTGACACCGGAAGATGTAGAAAATATCGTGGATATTGAGAAACCGGATGGTGCGGTTGTCCAGTTTGGTGGACAGACAGCAATCAAACTGACAGAAGCACTTCTCAAAATGGGAGTTCCGATTTTGGGAACAAGTGCAGAGAATGTAGATGCGGCCGAAGACCGTGAGCTGTTTGATGAAATCTTAGAGCAGTGTAAGATTCCGAGACCGGCAGGAAAAACCGTATTTACAACAGAAGAGGCATTAGCGGCAGCAAATGAACTTGGGTATCCGGTTCTTGTCCGCCCATCTTATGTACTTGGTGGACAGGGCATGCAGATTGCGATTAATGATGATGATATTCGTGAATTTATGTCAATTATCAACCGCCATGTGCAGGAACATCCAATTCTTGTTGATAAGTACCTTATGGGTAAAGAGGTTGAGGTTGATGCGGTATGTGATGGCGAGAATATTCTGATTCCTGGTATTATGGAACACGTAGAGCGTGCTGGTATTCATTCCGGTGACAGTATCTCGGTTTATCCTGCCATGAGCATTAAACCTGAAGTTCAGGAAGTTTTAGTTGATTATACGGCAAAACTTGCAAAATCCCTCCATGTAATTGGCTTGATTAACATTCAGTTTATTGTTTATAACGATGAAGTTTTTGTTATTGAAGTAAATCCTCGTTCGTCAAGAACGGTACCATATATCAGCAAAGTAACCGGAATTCCGATTGTGAAACTGGCTTCCCGCGTAATCCTCGGTGAAAAAATCACGGATATGGGTTATACACCTGGACTTGCGAAAAAATCGGATTACATCGCAATTAAGATGCCGGTATTCTCCTTTGAGAAACTGCGCGGTGCAGAAATCAGCTTAGGACCTGAGATGAAGTCAACCGGTGAGTGCTTAGGTATCGCAAAGACATTTAATGAGGCACTTCACAAAGCCTTTATGGGAGCCGGAATCAATCTTCCGAAATACAAGAAGATGATTCTTACAGTAAATGATAACTCGAAAGACGAAGCAATTTCCGTTGCCAGACGTTTCCAGGCACTTGGCTATGAAATCTATGCGACACGCGGAACAGCTAAGTTCTTAGGCGAGAACGGCGTTTCGGTTATCGGTGTCAACAAGATTGAGCAGGAATCCCCGACACTGATGGATTTGTTGCTTGGCCATGAGATTGATTTGGTAATTGATATTCCAAAACAGGGTGAACATTCCCACGATGGTTTCCTCATCCGCCGTACTTCTATTGAGACCGGTGTTACCTGTCTGACTTCTTTAGATACGGCAAATGCACTTTTGACTGCGTTAGAGGATTCTGAGAAAAATGAATTGACATTAGTAGATATTGCTACGATTGGCACGAAATAAAGGTTTACAACGAAGTTAAATTGTGTTATGATAGCAAATAGCCATTACTCAGATTACGGAAACTCCGACCGGATCTTAGTAAATGGTGATAAGAAAATATTTAGGAGGTATGTCACAATGATGACTACAGAAAAGAAAAAAGAAATTATTGCAGCTTATGGAAGAACACCGGATGATACAGGTTCACCGGAAGTTCAGGTAGCGCTTCTTACTGAGCGTATTAATACTTTGACAGAGCACTTGAAAGAGAATAAGAAAGATCATCATTCTCGTCGTGGTATGTACAAAATGATTGGTAAGAGAAGAGGCCTTTTGGATTATCTGAAGAAGACAGATTTGGAAGGTTATCGTGCGCTGATTGAAAAACTTGGTTTGCGTAAATAATTTGTATGAGTTGAGTGCTTTCGTCAAATGGATACTGTTTGATTGAAGGCACTCTTTCTATGAAAAAAATTTTTCTTAAAAAGGTGAGAAAATGAAACGAAATCGCAGTCAGGCTATGGTTTGCCGAGATGGCAAATTACTGCTTGTAGAACACAGAATGAAAGGAAGAGATTTCTTTAATCTGCCAGGCGGCGGAATTGAGGAAAATGAGACACCGGAAGAAGCAGCTTTGCGTGAGTTAAACGAAGAAGCAGGCGTGAGTGGAAAAATTGTGCGTCCGCTTGCCGTTGAATATAAACCGGATTTGGAAAGCCGGATTTTTACATTTCTGGTAGAAATTCCGGATGATGCGGTTCCACACAAGGGGATTGACCCGGAATTATCGGAGTCGGAACAAACGATTGTCGGTGTGACATGGCGTACATTAGAAGAGATTGCGGAGCGTGACCGTGCGTACTTATTTGGAGCCGGTCTGATGCGTGTGCCACTGTTTCACGATGAGGTTTTAAAGTGGCCCGATGACGCTATCAGTTATCCGGAATAAGGAAAGTTGCTTTTTTTGCAAAGATTGTGTATAATAAATTTTGTATGTAAATTGAGATGACACCGAGACTTCTGAAAAACTCATTGATACAGTGGTTTTTTCAGTGGTTTCGGCATCTCGAAATAAAAAAAAAGGAGAAAAAGTATGTACAAGACATTTTCAATGGAGCTTGCAGGACGTACTTTGTCAGTTGACATTGGACGTGTAGCTGCTCAGGCAAATGGCGCTGCATTTATGCGCTATGGTGATACAGTTGTCCTTTCTACGGCAACAGCATCCGAGAAACCAAGAGAGGGAATTGATTTCTTCCCATTAAGCGTAGAATATCATGAAAAGATGTATTCCATCGGAAAAATTCCGGGAGGATTTACAAGACGTGAAGGTAAACCAAGCGATAACTCAATTTTGACTTGTCGTGTAATTGACCGCCCGATGCGTCCATTGTTCCCAAAAGATTATCGAAATGATGTAACACTGGAAAACTTAGTTATGGATGTTGACCAGGATTGTGCACCGGAACTTGTTGCTATGCTTGGTTCTGCACTGGCTACCAGTATTTCGGATATTCCGTTTGATGGTCCGACCGCAGCAACACAGGTTGGTTTGGTTGACGGTGAACTTGTTTACAATCCGACAAGCGCACAGCGTGAGGTTTCTGATTTAGCACTTACCGTTGCTTCTACAAGAGATAAAGTTATTATGATTGAAGCCGGTGCAAACGAAGTTGATGAAGCTACGATGATTCAGGCAATTTATGGTGCCCATGAGTTGAATGGACAGATTATCGAGTTCTTTGACAAGATTGTTGCTGAGTGTGGTAAAGAAAAACACGAGTATGAGCATTTCGATATTCCGGAAGATATGTGGAATGACATGGTTAATTTCATTACACCGGAAGCTATGGAAGAAGCTGTATTTACTGATGTAAAACAGGTTCGTGAAGAAAATATCCGCGGTATCAAAGACCGTTTGGAAGAGCGTTATGCAGAAGAGCATGAGGACTGGATTTCCTTTATTGATGAAGCTGTTTACAAATTCCAGAAAGTTACAGTCCGCAAGATGATTCTGAAAGACCACAAACGTCCGGATGGTCGTGAGGTAAAACAGATTCGTCCACTTCATGCTGAAGTTGATGTACTTCCTACAGTACATGGTTCCGGTTTGTTCTCTCGTGGACAGACACAGGTGTTGAATGTTACAACATTGGCTCCACTTTCAGAGAAACAGAAATTAGATGGTTTGGATATTACAAAAACATCCAAGAGATATATGCATCACTACAACTTCCCGTCCTACTCTGTAGGAGAGACAAGACCTTCCAGAGGACCGGGACGTCGTGAGATTGGACATGGAGCCCTTGCTGAGAGAGCACTGGTACCGGTACTTCCGTCAGAGGAAGAATTCCCGTATGCGATCCGTACCGTATCTGAGACATTTGAATCTAACGGTTCTACTTCTCAGGCAAGTGTATGTGCATCTTCTATGTCACTGATGTCAGCAGGTGTACCGATCAAGGCTGCAGTAGCCGGAATCTCATGTGGACTTGTTACAGGTGATACAGATGATGATTATCTTGTACTTACAGATATTCAGGGACTGGAAGACTTCTTCGGAGATATGGACTTCAAGGTAGCCGGTACACACAAAGGTATCACAGCGATCCAGATGGATATCAAGATCCATGGACTGACAAGACCGATCATTGAAGAAGCTATCGCTAAGACAAGAAAAGCAAGACTTTACATCATTGATGAAGTTATGAATAAAGCAATCGATGCTCCAAGAGCACAGGTTGGAGAATTTGCTCCAAAGATCGTTCAGATGCAGATCGATCCACAGAAGATCGGTGATGTAGTCGGACAGCGTGGAAAGACAATCAACGCGATCATCGAGCAGACAGGCGTGAAGATCGACATCACAGACGACGGTGCCGTATCTATCTGCGGAACAGATGCTAAGAGCATGGAAGAAGCGCAGAAGCTGATCCACATTATCGTAACAGATTTCGAAGCAGGACAGGTTCTGGAAGGAAAAGTTGTCAGCATCAAAGACTTCGGCGCATTCCTTGAATTTGCACCTGGAAAAGAAGGAATGGTACACATTTCTAAGCTTTCCAAAGAAAGAGTAAACCGCGTAGAAGACGTTCTGACACTTGGCGATGTTGTTAAGGTTGTATGCCTTGGTAAGGACAAGATGGGAAGAATCTCATTTTCTATGAAGGATGTAGCGGAATAAGATTATAAATTTAATATAAGATGTAATGTGAATGCCCCAGGATTCCGGTAGTGGAAGCCTGGGGCGTTTTTGTTACTAAAGTATGGGAAAGAGATTGGAAAATAAGGCAAATTGAGTCAGACGTGAAGGATGAGAGAGTGGTTTACGTGAAGAAAGAGCAGAAGAGAGAATTTGTCTGGTGAGGAGATTATATGATAGAGGAATGAATTCGGCCCAGATTAGTGAACTTATAGGACTAGATAAAGAGCAAGTAGAAGAAATGCTGCAAACAAAGAGCAATTTTGAAAATAATGGATAATCTTGTGATTATAAGAAGTATAAAATGGATATAGGAATAAAGGTGATATGAAACAAAACACAAAATTTCATATCACCTTTTTGCGTCCCCAGAAAAATACCAGTCATAATCTCTATCCATCCACATATACATGGGTGTAAAGAGGTGATGAACATGAAAGAAGATACAATCTTAAAAGTCCTGCCATGGGATGTCAGAAGTATTATACAAAAGGAAAAGCTGGAATTTGAATACTTGCAGGAGATTCGTCTTCGGGAAGGAAAACCACTGATCTTCCTGTATCATGACACGGAAGTTATCCCCGGAGCGAAAGCCAGACGTCCATACCTGGTGACAAAAGATAATATCCGCGAAATGCTGGAATACATCAGTAATTATTCTCTTTACGCATGTGAACAGGAGATGCGGCAGGGATTTATTACAATTGAAGGAGGACACAGAGTGGGATTATCGGGACAGGCTATTATGGAAAATGGAAAGGTAAAGAACCTGAAATACATTTCTTCGGTGAATATCCGTGTGGCGCATGAGATGATCGGATGCGCCGATGCGGTATTTCCTTATATTGTATGCAACCGGGTGTTGTGTCATACATTAATCGTATCACCGCCGGGATGTGGAAAGACCACGATGTTAAGAGATTTGATCCGTCAGATATCGGAAGGAAATTCCTGGATTCCGGGGCTTGCGGTAGGAGTGGTGGATGAACGTTCGGAGATCGGTGGCTGCTATATGGGCGTGGCACAGAATCATCTGGGAATCCGGACGGATATTCTGGACGGTTGCCCGAAAGCGGAGGGAATGATCATGCTGATCCGTTCAATGGGACCGCAGGTGATCGCAGTGGACGAGATCGGGACACCGGAAGATGTACATGCCATTGAATATGCGATGCACTGTGGGTGTAAGATGCTGGCAACAGTACATGCTGAGTCTATGGAAGAATTAAGAAAGAAACCGTTGTTCAACCGGATGATCGGAGAGGGAAGATTTGAACGGTATATTTTACTTGGAAATAATGCACACGTAGGACAGATTGAAGGGATCTTTGATAACAGGGGCAGTCTTCTTTACAAAGAAGCAATGGAAATGGCAAAATGATAAAGGCAATCGGAGCAGTCATGGTGATTCTTGCGGGCAGCGGCTGGGGGATGCTGCAGGCGGCGAAAATTGAAGAATGTTACAGGCAGATGCGTTACCTGAGAAAATTAATTTTCCGGATCAGAAGTGAGATTCGTTATTCCAGACGGGTGCTTCCAGAAGCATTCCTGAGTGTAGGGAGTGAAGCTCAGGAGCCGTATAAGATGTGGCTGTTATCTTTGTATGAGCGGCTGGAAAACAGACAGGGTACAAGTCTGGCGGGAATATGGGAAGAAGAGACGAGAACACATCTGCCGGTAATCGGAATCCCACAGGATATGCTGGAGAGCCTGATCCGTCTGGGAGGTGAATTGGGAACAATCGATATCGAGATGCAGGTAAGGACACTGGATCTGTATCTGGAACAAATGGAGCAGAAAATGGAGGACATGAGAACAGAACAGAAGGAGAAAATCCGTCTGTATCAATGTATCGGAGTGACCGGAGGGGTATTTCTGGCAATCATCCTCTTGTAAGAAAAGGGAGAGTATGTATGACGATAAATCTGATATTTAAAATTGCAGCGGTCGGGATTCTGGTATCGATACTGTGTCAGGTGCTGAAGCACAGTGGGAGGGAAGAACAGGCTTTTCTGACCAGTCTTGCAGGACTTTTGCTGGTACTGTTCTGGATCGTGCCGTATATTTATGATCTGTTTGAATCCATCCAGAATTTATTTTCATTATAAAGGAAAGGGGCTATATGTTGTAAAAAATGTATTCTGTACAGGCATGGGAGGTGGAACGCATGAGCATGCTGCAGATTGGGATACTGGGGGTGGCAGGAGTTCTGCTGGCACTTCAGTTCAAAAGCGGGAAATCGGAATATGGCATCTATATCAGTATCGCTCTTGGCATGCTGATCTTTGCATCTCTGCTTGGAAAGATCAGTCTGCTCAAAGATGTACTGAATGAGGTCAGTAATGTAGTAGGGCTTAACAGTGATTATTTTAAAACATTGTGGAAAATTCTGGGAATTACATATGCAGCTGAATTTTCGTCGGCAATCTGTAAAGATGCGGGGTATCAGACGATCGCATTACAGATTGAAGTGTTCGCAAAGATTACGATTCTGGTCTTGAGCCTTCCGGTTTTAAGTGCGCTTTTGCAGACGATACGGGGATTTCTGGTATGAGATACGATATGAAATATAAGAAATTGAATGTGGAAGATAATGAGAGCTGTAATCTGCAATGTGAAAAGAAATGTGAAAAACTGGCAGGTGTTTTTATTTGCTGTATTTTGGCTTTTTTTCTGTTGTTTTTATCGACGAGAAATGTAGGACTTATATATTGTTATGCAGATGAATTATCTGAAGACAGTGAAAATACTGCGGAAGATGCAGAACAGGAACAACAGAAAATAAAAGAAACCATCCTTTCGGAATTTGAATATGGAGAAATCGATGATTCCTTACGCTCACTGTTTCCTGAAAAACGGATTGCATTTCAAGAAGTAATATCAGAAATTTTAACCGGAGATCTGAAATCTTCCGTCAAACTTCTTACCGAATTTGCCGGAGAACAGATGTTTTATCTGCTTCAGACAGGGAAGAAAAATCTGGTACATATTTTGCTGATCGCAATGATCGCAGCATTCATGAATCAGTTCGCGGGTACCCTTCAGAACCGACAGGTGGCAAGTGTCGGTTTCTATATGATTTATATATTATTGGCGGCACTGACGGTTGCGGCATTCGATGTGGTTATTCAGTGGGTGGAATCCGGGATACGTAATATCACTGCTTTTATGGGAGTGTTTTATCCGGTTTACTTTCTGGCAGTTGCGGTGGCGAAGGGAAGTGTGACCGGAGTGGCATTTTATAATCTTGTTCTGTTCCTGATCTATGCGGTTGAGATCATAATCGGAAATGTACTGTTGCCGATGGTGCGGGTATATATGATCATCCGTGTTCTGAACTTTCTGGGACCGGAAGATATGCTGGGAAAATTATCGGAATTCCTGGAACTGATCATCCGCTGGACACTGAAGACGGCACTTGCGTGTGTCATCGGTGCGAATCTGATTCAGGGAATGATTAGTCCCGCGATCGATACGGTGAAGAGAAGTACTGTGCTGAAAGGGGCAGAGGCAATTCCGGGAGTAGGAAATCTTCTGGGCGGGATGACGGAAGTAGCGCTTGGAACGGCATTGCTGGTAAAGAATGGAATTGGAATGGCAGGAGCAGTAATCTGCATTGCCCTGTGTGTGATACCGCTGGTTCAGACTGCGGGAACGGCTCTGCTTTATAAGCTTGCGGCTGCCGTGATCCAGATGGTGTCGGATGAACGTGTCACAGGATGTGTAGAAGCAGTGGGAGAAGGATGTCAGATACTGCTGCAGATTGTATTTACCGTGGGAGTGTTATTTCTGCTGACGATCGCAATCGTGGCGGCGGTAACAAATGCATGACTGGGAAGGAGCGGAACAGATGGAGATGATCTATAACTGGATCTTGAAATTATCATTTTTTGCCGTGCTTGGAAGTGTGATCCTGCAGATGATACCGGATCATGGATTCCAAAAATATGTCCGCTTTCTCCTGGGACTGATTCTGGCGGCAATGCTGGTTGTACCGGTACTGGAATTGTTTGATAAGAGAGCCGCATTTGAAGAGATTTATCATGATAGTGCATATAAGATTCGGACCAGTGAACTGGAAGAAAAAAGTCAGAAAGTTCAGGAAGATATTCTCGATATAGATGGACAGAACGTAGCGAATCAAAACATAGAAAATTCGGGTACGGGCAGCCAGAATACAGAGGATCAGATACAAGATTCGAACACAGACAGGAGTTCAGATGAAAATGTAAGCCAGAACAGGAGAATCGAGGTGGAGCAGATTGAAATCGGCAAAGAATCTGAGTGATTTATTTTCAAATAAACTTGGAAACTGGAAAAAGTTCTCATTAAAAAATCTAAGAAAAGATCAGCTTCTGATCCTGCTCCTTACAGGAATTCTTCTGATGGTGATTGCAGTCCCTGCAGGAAAGAAAAAGGAAAATATGTCGTCCGCATCGAACGATAATACAGAAAAATCAGTAAACGGGACATCTGCCGGAACGGATGAGGAAGCGTATACAGCTTATCTGGAAGACCGCCTGAGCCGAACCTTATCGCAGATTGAAGGAGCCGGAGAAGTAAAGGTGATGATCACGCTGAAATCCTCGGCGGAAAAGGTACTGGATAAGGATACGGAATCGGATCAGGAAACAGTGACGGAAGAAGACAGCCAGGGAGGGACCAGACAGTCGTCAAAGACATCCAAAAAAGAAAATACGGTGTATAGGACGGACAGTGAAAGCAACAGTCAAGGAAGTGGATCCCCGTATGTGAGTAAGGAACTAAGTCCCAAGATCGAAGGTGTGGTAGTGATCGCAGACGGTGGGGAAAATGCAGTAGTAAAAGAAAATATCAGCAGTGCGGTCCAGGCATTATTTGATATTGAACCGCATAAGATTAGAATAATGAAAAAGCAGACAAATTAAGAGCAGTATGAAAGAGCAGGAGGGCAAGATAGTGAAAAAGATCGCAAAAAAGAATCAGATTGTGATTGCAACGCTGGCAGTAATGATCGCGGCAGCAGGGTATATGAATTACTCTGGCAAATTATTCCCAGGTAAGACGAAAACACAGGAAACAAATTCGGAACTTGCAAATAAGGAATTATTAGATATTTCTGATGAAGATACATCTGTATCATCTGGGGATATTAAAAGTCAGGATGGAGATACTGGCAGCACAGACGGTAATGCCAGCAGTACAGATGACGGCAGTGTAGACGGAACGCCTGGGGAAGCAGTCCTCGCCAACGGAACGGTAAGTTCTGTGGCAGCACAGGCGAAGGTGAGCAGGGAACAGGTACGCTCCAAGAATAAAGAGACATTACAGAGCATTATCGACAATAAGAATCTTAGTGATGCAGAGAAAGAAAATGCAGTGAACCAGATGGTACAGATGACAGAAATCGCAGAAAAAGAAGCGGCAGCAGAATCACTGCTCGCGGCAAAAGGATTTAACGATTCTGTGGTAAGTATTACGGATGATCAGGCAGATGTGATCGTAGGTGCTTCGGAATTAAGTGATGCGAACCGGGCGCAGATCGAGGACATTGTGACAAGAAAGACGGGCGTGGCAGCGCAGAATATTGTGATCAATCCAGTGAATGCAGATTCGAAGTAATTATCTAAAAACACAGGAAAACCTTGAAAATACAGGAAAAATGTATTTGAGCATTTTATAGACATATGTTATACTGACTAATAGTGCCTATAAACGGATATACTATAAATTAGGAGTGTATAATATATGTCACAGATTACGAATGAAGTAAAGAATCAGATAAAGAAAAGAAGAACATTTGCAATTATCTCACATCCCGATGCAGGTAAGACGACACTGACAGAGAAGTTCCTTCTCTACGGAGGTGCCATCAATCAGGCGGGAAGCGTAAAAGGAAAGGCAACTGCAAAGCATGCGGTTTCTGACTGGATGGAGATTGAAAAAGAAAGAGGTATTTCGGTTACTTCTTCAGTACTGCAGTTTAATTATGACGGATACTGTATCAATATTCTGGATACACCG
>ERZ825324.2736-NODE-2736-length-17738-cov-3.491093_pt1 | contig 17738 bp, 15 predicted proteins | sample MGYA00519859_ERZ825324 | MGnify/ENA primary metagenome ERZ825324 (study PRJEB31778, sample SAMEA3449198) | human gut metagenome | biome: human gut; feature: human-associated habitat; material: faeces | place: United Kingdom | collected 2010/2012 ... | reverse complement strand
CCGCCTTGTCCTTGCGGTACCAGACGGGGATGCGATGGCCCCACCAGAGTTGGCGGGAGATGCACCAGTCCTGAATGTTTTCCAGCCAGTGGGCGTAGGTTTTCGCCCAGCGCGCGGGTCGAAAAGTGATATCCCCTTCCGCTACGGCGTCCGCAGCTTCTTTCACGCAGGGGTATTTGAGGAACCACTGCATGGAGAGGCGCGGTTCAATCGGGACATTGGCGCGTTCGGAGAACCCGACTTTGTTATCATAGTCTTCAATGTTGACCATGAGTCCGGAGGCTTCCAGCATTTCCACGGATTTACGACGCGCGTCAAAGCGGTCCATGCCGTGAAGTTCGGGCACTTCCGGGCAGTTGATATGACCGTCGGGGGTAAGGATGTCGATAATTTCCAGGTTGAATTTCCTGCCTATTTCAAAGTCGGCCTTGTCATGGGCCGGAGTGATTTTCAGAGCGCCCGTGCCGAATTCTATTTCTACATATTCATCTCCGATGATAGGGATGGGGGTGGGGTTGAGCGGACGCATGACGTTTTTCCCGATGAGGTGGGCGTACCGCGGATCCTTCGGGTTGACGGCCACAGCCACGTCCGCCATGATGGTTTCCGGGCGGGTAGTGGCTACATGGAGGGCGCCGGAGCCGTCTTCCAGTTTGTAGAGAACGGTGTAGAGCTTGCTTTTCTGCTCAGTCATGATGACTTCTTCATCGGAGAGGGCCGTGAGGGATACGGGACACCAGTTGACCATGCGGCGCCCCCGGTAGATGAGCCCTTCCTTAAAGAGTTCAATGAAGACCTGTCCGACGGCTTTGGTGTATTCCTCATCCATCGTGAAGCGTTCGCGGTCCCAGTCGCAGGAACAACCCAGCTTGTGGAGCTGGTTGATGATGATGCCTCCGTGTTTTTCTTTCCATTCCCAGACTTTTTCCAGGAAGGCTTCACGGCCCAGATCATGACGGCTCTGGCCCGTTGTCTGTTTGAGGTCTTTTTCCACCCTTACCTGCGTGGCGATGCCGGCATGGTCTGTGCCGGGCAGCCAGAGGGCTTCATATCCTTTCTGGCGCGCGCGGCGCACCAGGATGTCCTGTATGGTGTTGTTGAGCATGTGGCCCATATGGAGCACACCGGTGACGTTGGGCGGCGGGATCACTATCGTGTAAGGTTCGCGCGCGTCGGGAGTGCTCTTGAAGAGGTCATGACGCATCCAGTAGTCATACCATTTGTCCTCAACCTCCGAAGGGTTGTACTTGGTGGCAAGCTCGTTCATTTTGTGCGTATGGTTCGTTTTGTTTGTTCAGTTTCTTTCGGAAGTGCAAAATTACGCATTATTCCCCCGCCGCGCAAATCTTTCGCAACTTCCCGGCTTCAATGCGCCTCGCTCACGGACGACAGTTCAGGCCAATGAGTCGAGGGCGTCGTTCAGGCTCTCCTTGAGTACGTTCCTGAAATCGCGGCTGTGGAAACGGCTTTTATCCATATCGTCGATCGCCTTTTCTATCCGCGGTAAGAAGAGCGACAGCACTCCGCCGCGGTCAGCGAGCCTCATGGTGTCGGCCACCAGACGGCCGACGCTCCGCTGCGTGCTCTCCTTCACCCAGTTGACGCTTCCCGTCAGGCAGAACTGCTCGATGGTGTAGGTCATAGCCTCCGCCACGTGCTCGGCCCCGGGATTCAGCGACTCGATATCCTTGATAAACCGGCGCACGCGCGTCGACCGCGGACGGGCCCGTCCGCGCGACGTCCGGCCCACCTCTTTAGCGATCAGCGACTTCGCCTTGGCCATCTTCTTGTCGATGTCGGGGTTGATGTAGAAATCGAGATACTCCTTGGCTTCGCTGCGCGCCTCGTAGAGGTCGGTTATCAGTTCGGTCAGCTGCGCCGCGTCCATTCCGGCGAGCGCCTTTTTCAGTGCTGTTTTCGACATATCCGCAAAATTACAATTTTCCCTCCGCTCCACCGCCTTCTCCCCTCCCATTTTTCATATCCCTTCCTTCAGACTGTAGGGCTGCACCCCCGGTGCAGCCGCCGTCCCGGCTCCGGATGGATTGCCGTCCTCGGATCCGCTTTCATTCCTGCTGTAGGGCTGTACCCCCGGTGCAGCCGCCTCCTCGCCCATGATGGGTCGCCGTTCCCGGCAGTGGTCGTAGACCACGCCACTTTTGTTATCCGCGCCTTGGTGGGGGATAGGTGCGACCGCGCCCTGCCTCTTCGTAGATGAGCCGCAGGAGAGGGCCCGAGACAGCAGCGGGCCGGAGGGCGCGCGGGGATCGCTCCCTCGTCGTCTCTCCGGCCCTGCGGCATTGGCCGGCGCAGCCGTTTCTCTCAAGCTTAATCAATCGGATGGAATCTGCTCCTCACTCCGCGCCGGCCCGATAGAAAAATAGTCAGTTCCGTAAGCTTAAAGTCCGGGCTGCGGATGGTAGGGGACTTCGGGCGCGCGATGGGCTATGGCGCTGTCGGCGGCCTCGCGTCGCGTCGGATATAGATTTACGCGAAGCACCTGATTGTAGCGGTTCCCCTCATCGTCAGTGTAAGTCAGCCGTATCGGATAATCCATAATTCTTACGGCGCTGTCGGCAGCGAGGTCAAGGCCACTTGTCATTCTTGGCAGATATTTGGCCCAGCCTTCGGCCACGCATTTCACTCTGCGGTCAGGCAGTGCGATATACTCTATCTTCATATTCCTGTCGCTATGGTTTTCTACCGGAATGCAATACCATGCCTCATAACCTTTGAATTTAATCGAACCAATATCGTCGCTGTCGCTGTAGACAGTGATCATATTGTTCGCGTCGATAAACTTGAAAGCGTTAGCTGCGGTGTCGGTCTGCACGAACTCCTCATCCGGCAGATTATAGATGATCTTGAATTCCGGATTCAGTCCGTCTACGGTATCGGGGGCGTTGGGATCCGTAACTGCCATACTGCTGTTGGCGTTGCGACCTGTGCATGCTGTGGCGAGCAATGCCAGTGCGGCTATCGCCGCTTTGAATGTAATGTGGTTCATCAATTAATCAGTGAATGGATTCTATTACACTTTTTCTGCCCTCGATCACAAGATATGGAGATATCACGCATACTTCACAGGGACACGGTATGCAGTAGGAGGAGTATTCTTCACTTCCGCTCCAGGTTTCCTCGTCGGCAAGGGCCTCGATGTTTGCTACTACACTATCTATTCCCCTTTCGGAGTTTTGCGCTTTCCAGCCGAAGTATGTTCCGATTCCTATAATAGCGACTGCTGCAGCCGCAAGAGTATAGTGCTTTTTCATTGGTAAATCTTGCTTGTTTATTGAGTAATTATATTAGTCGGGTTAATCGATCTGTATGTATCCGAACTGAGGATCTCCGTCGCAGCTGACATACAGCCGTCCGGTCGATTCGTTGTAGACCATATCCCATATATGATCATTCATACGGTATGTCTTCAGATAGTTTCCTTCGAGATCCATCACTATGATGTCGCTGCGCTTGTCATCGCCAGTCAGCGGTCGATTCAGATAAACCGCAAACAGTCGGTCTCCGCCTATTGTGACATTGGAGAAGTACTCGATTCCACGCGACGGTTCTTCTGAAAAGTTTGGGCCTCTGATGACCTTGAAAACATTACCGTTAAGATCGCTGAATTTTATCCGATCCTGATCATAGCTGTATATGACGATAAGGCTGTCGGCAACAGACACGCCAATATTATTGTTTCTCCCGACTACGGGATGCATGACATCGTCGATGACTTTCACATCTCCTGTATTCATGTCAAACTTTCCCAGACAGGATTCCATTTTATGCGTATCAGGATGGTGCATTTTAACGCAACAGATGAGCATGGAGTCATTGACAATGTTGTAATTATACGGATGTTTGAGGAGTCCGTCGGAGAACGATACAATCTCAATAATATCGATCGGCTTGTATAAAGAATCGGTCAACGCAGTGTCAACGTCAAACTTTACCATTTTACGTGAGCCGCCGTTTATGCAATATAAGTTGTGGCCATTAGTGAAAACACCGCCGGCATTGCTTAATTCACCTGGCCCTGCCCCAAACTGACCAAATGATCCGATATACCGACCGGATGGGATGTCATAAGCAACAAACATCTTGTCAGTCGATTTGTGATCACGTAAAATCAAGGTATCGCCCAACATAGTCAGGAACGAAGCGTCATGAAGCATCGGCAGTGAATCGTCGATTGAGATGAGATTTGCATCCTCGATGTTATTGCGTTCGCTTTGATGGACTGTCTGCACCGAACCCGCGCCCTGTCCGCATGAACAGAGCGCGAGCATAAGCGCGGTAGCAAGCATCAATCCGAAAGATTGTGGCTTTCGCATGACGCTTAATCAGGGAATGGATACTCTGTCACACCTTTGCTCTCCGGAATCCAAGCATAAGGAGAGATTAAGCAGTCTTCGTTGTCCGAATGGACACAGTTTTTGTCGTACTCTCCGAGGCCGCACCATGTTTCCACATCGGCGAGGGCTTCGATGTTAGCTACTTCTACGTCGCTGAGCTCCCGGTCGGAGTTCTGCGCTCTCAGGCCGAAGAATGTCCCGGCTCCGAGGAGGGCGACCGTTGCGGTCGCCAGAAGATAATTCTGTCTCATCTTCTTGTTGGATTAATTATTATTAGTTTGGTTTTGTGAATCCGAACATAGTGAAATGCATCGGATTCGGAATTTCATTGAAATACAGGTCGGCATGCTGCCGGTATGCTCCGGACTCTTCCGGCGTAAAATGCATGGTCAGCGTGGCATCCTCTCCCGGCCGCAGGGAGTCGGCCGATAGCGATGCGCCGACGCAGTCGCATGATGTCACGGTCTGCTGCAGCGTCAGCACCTTACCGGTTTCGTTTGAGAAACGGTAGGTGATGGTGACGGTATCGCCCGCCTGACACGGCGCAGCTGATTTCGTCCGCCTGAACTCCATCTGCACAGGAAGTTCTGCCGGTGCGGAGCCTCGGGCGTCATCACCGAAAATCACCTTGTCGTAAACCTCCCGTACCTTGGGATTCTCCACCGGGTTGCCGATCGCTACTATCCGGTTGCTTCCGTCGAGCAGCAGGGTGTGGCACGGTCTTTTCGGTGGCAGAGGATTGCGCTGCAGGAACAGTCCCGCGGTGTCGATGGCGACAGGATGGTCGAAAAATGCGCTTTTGAGGGCATAGTCGATCTCGTCGTCATACGGAGCGTTAAGGATCATGAGAAAACTGACATCAGTTTCGGGATCATCTTTCAGCCGGTTGAGATAATCCTCCCACTGCGCAAGCTTCATGCGGCACGGCACGCAACCGGCAGAGTCGACGAATGTGACGATCCTGTAGTCGGCATCATTGAGGTCACATTCAATCATTGCGTCCTTGACCTGTGGCTTCAACTCTGCCGGAATTACTATCTCCCGGCCCATGAGGGCTGTGACCGCCTCGCGCTGTTCGGCATGGCGTTCACACGCCGCGAGCGCGAGGAGCGTCGCAGTCAGCGACAGACTGAATGATGAAAAATGCCACAAACGAAGCCAATTCATAACGATAATAATCGACGAGAGGCTATATGCAACCTTATTATAAAGTGGATATATAGGTTAATCCGTTCTGAACAACCGTGATGACTAATTCATCACCCAATGAGGGGAGTGTAATGGTCAATCCAGTGGAAAGTTCCCCGGAATCTTCTATAATAGTCTCACCCGCAGCGTTTTCAATGGTAATGTATCCCATTCCTTCCACTGTGCTCCAGATTTCGAGCGAAGAATCATCGATATTCCCATATACGGGTGATGAAGCGGGCTTTTGCGGATGGTTGACTGTCCCATCTTTTTTCGGGATGAAGCGGAGTTTTTTGCTTACCTATGTAATCACTTCGGTGGCGATTGTCTGCATTGGGAGGCCGATGCTTACTGCAAACAGCATAGACCAAACCATAATTAGCTTTTTCATTTTTATGATTTATGATTGTTGTGTCATTATCTTTTTGAGAAATATCTCGAACGCAAAATTACGTCCGAAATAAAATCTGACCAAATATTCTGCTATAAACAATCTTGCACACACCGTTAGTAACACGCTTATTAACAACGAGATACACAATCACAGCATTACAAAATTCTTGCAAGATATCAACTCACTTATAATCAATGATTTAAGCGTTTATTACTAATAATCAGAGGGATACATGCCCCATATGACTTCCATCTTAATGTCAGATTACGCAGCTGAATATGTGTGGTGACTTAAATGCCTGTATCGGCGATAAGCTGTGATGCCGCCTCAGGGTTGGTGCGTTTAAGTTTCTTTTTAAGATTGAATTTTGCACTGTAGACAGATTGCATGGACTCTTTTTTCATCAGCAAGGCTATGGTCGCATTGTTAAAACCAAGGTACACGTAGATCAATAAGATCTTATCAGATTGGGTCAGATTAGGGAACAACTCACTGATACGCGACATGGTTCCTGATCTGTAACCATCCACAACCTTTATGATCTTCTCAAAAAATTGCGGATTGCCCAACTCGGTCAGCAATCTGTTTATGTACGTTGTTATTTTATCCGCTTTATTTTTAAGCATTGAGGGACTGCACCACATGTCACATAATTCATCAATCATCTTTGTATAATTGCAGAGTACGATCTCAATATTCTGTCGTGTATTGTCAAGGCCAGACACCTCTGTATCTGAAGTGGCAGATTCTGATGCATGATTGTCATTATTATGTTGCCTCCGTGCCAACTCAAGATCTGTCTGTAGCTTATACAAATTACGTTGCAACTCCGTCACTTGAATCATGCGGTTCTCTATCTCCAACCGTTTCCTTTTCTTGAACGAACGATAATAGCATATCGCAATAACCAATGCCAAAATAACATTGATTGCCAAAATAAACAACAATATAACCAATTGTCTGTAAAATTCCGATTTTTGGCTTTCGGCATCAGCCTTTAAGCCGAGATAATCCGATAATGTCAAAATCGGAGGATCGGCAATACGCTCATTACCGTCAACCATCATCTTCCCACCCCATCTGATCGCGTCACTGTATGCTGTCTGGAATTCGCCCTTTGCAGCATTCAGTCTGGCAACGCACAGATCTGCGAAAAGACTGTCTTCTGGATACATCTCTTTATTATAGGCGGAATCCATCGCTGCCTGAGACTGCCGATTATTTCCGGTAGATAAATAAGCTTCCGACAGATTGAGCCAATCATGAGCGGTGAACGCATATAGGCTATCTTGCGACAACGTTTCATATATCTCAATCGCATTGCTGGGATTTCCATCAAGTAAGTAAATTTCAGCTCTGTCAATCAAAACAGCATGGCGGAATGAGACGTTGGATACATATTCCACAGAATCAACCGACATACATGCGCTTATGGCCTCGTCATAATGTCCGTTAAGGATCAAGGCCTCTATAATCAGGAGATCAGTCCACGCTACATGTTGGCGTAAGCCTATGGTCTCAAAATACCGTTTTGATATCTGTGCCCATTGAAGTTCTTTAGCCGGGATCAACATCGCCCGGTAAATAGATGCAAGCTCACGGGCGCTCATGGCCGAGTAAAAGATATCGTCTGACTGCCGAGCTTTGTCGTAGGCCTCGTGGAGCGACAGCAGAGCCTTGTCGTAAAGTCCGGTAGCGGAGCGAACCGCGCCGAGGTAGTAGAGCGACTGCACTTCGAGACTGTCGCCGCGGCCCTTGTAATAGGCTGCAGCGCGGCTTATGGCGGAATCTCCGGCTGGCACGACGTGGGCTTTGAGCTTGGCCTTGGCCGTCAGCAGTGCATGACGCGCCGCCGGTCCGTCAGTCAGCTGACGGACTGAGATCGAATCGAGTATGGCTATCGCTTCGCCGGGATCTGTCATTGCGAGAGTATCGGCGGCGTCGAGCGCGGCATTATCCTGGCAGGAGCAGCAGCCTGCCAGAAGTGCTAAAATCAGAAGTTTTGTCAGTCGGTTCATAAGATTGGGGATGGCGGTTGCAGTTGCAAGAAATTGCTTTTGCAAATATAAGCATTTCCATAATTTCTTCAAAGAGGAGTGGCATCTATGCTCAATCACTGCTCCATAAGCTTCTCCACCGTGGTCGGAGCGGTTTGTTGCGCGGCTCAGCGGCGGTTGCGGCTGATGCGCGAGCATCCGGCCGCAAGAAGCGATATGATGAATATGATGGCTATCCTGTGCATGATGTCAGATATTATGCCCGCAAAGTTAAGCATTTCGCATCGGCGCGCAAAATCCGTCCACTACTGCCTGCCGCCGGTTCACTGCTCCAGAATCCACTCCACGCGATCGATGGCGCCACCCTTGGCGCGGGCCTCCACGATGTTGACGCCGGGGGTGAGCTGCACGCCTTTCATGGTGAATGTGGCATATCCCTCCGGGGTCATCCTGCCGAGACGCCGGCCGTTGACGTAGAGCACCACTTCGGGATAGCTCGCGAACACCATGACGTCAGTGACGGGAGTCCGGCGCCTGTCGTGCCGCCGTTCGGCGATATAGAGCGTCGGAGTCTCGTCGTTCCAGTTGGCGCGATAGAAATAGAAGGCATCCTTCTTCACCTTGCGGTCGAACGTCACCAGACCCTTGTCGTTGATGCCGTGGCGGTCACCCTCGGTGCGATGCGCGGCCCCGAAATCAAACAGGTTCCAGATGAACGAGCCCCACACGTATGGACGCTCGGCGATCGCCTGCCAGTTGCGGCGGTGAAACTCGGTCTGATAGTTCTCCGGATGCCACATGCCCGAAGAGACCCCCGCCTTGACGGAGTCCTGCTGATGATATATGCTCGCGCCGGCGCCATACTCGCTGATGGCGATGCGCAGATCGCCGTAGCGACCATGGGTGTCGTCGAGCCACCGGCCCAGATCGCGCGCCGATCCGCCATACCAGCCGTAATACTTGTTCCATGCTATGAGATCGGTCACGAAGCCGAGCGGATCGGAAGCGTCGATATTGCTTGCTCCGGTAGTGAGGCGCGTCGGATCCTCGCTGTATGCCAAGTCGTTGAGCTCGCCTACGAAGGCGGTCGGATTGTCGCCGTAGGTCTTCAGCTCGTTGAAGAGCCCCCAGAAGCATATTGAGGGATGATTGTAATGCTGGCGTATGAGCTCGGTAAGCTGCTGCCGGCCGTTGGCGCGGAATTCATCGCTGGCCGTATATCCCCGGTCGAGGTAGCCGCCGGGACCGACGAACGGTATCTCGGCCCAGACTACGATGCCTCCACGATCCATCTGACTGTAGATCTCCTCGGCCTGCGGATAATGCGCGAGCCTGACGGTCGTAGCGCCGATCTCCCTGATTATCCCGGCATCCTCGCGGTGATGTTCGGGCAGGAGAGCGTTGCCGCGCTCGGCGCGGTCCTGATGGCGGCACACGCCGCGCAGCGGATAGTGGCGTCCGTTGAGCATGAAGCCACGGTCGGGATCGACGCTGAACCAACGGAGTCCCAGAGGCTCGGTCACGGCATCGGTCACCCGGCCATCGGCATCGGTCACCGTCGCAGTGGCCTCGTACATGAACGGATCGCGCCGGCCGTCCCATAGCCGCGGATTGCTGACCGTGAGATCCACCTTCACCCTCACCGCAGAGCCGGGGGCGCACTCGAAGCGTCCTACTCCCTCGGCCACGGTCTTGAATCCGTCGGTGACGGCGATGCTGACGGTGCCGGCGGCCGGAGCCGTGCCGCTGTTGTCCACCACCACGGTAGCCTCCACGTCGCCCCGCTCGCGGCTCACGCTCTTCTGAGTCAGATAGACCCCTTTCGACCCGAAGTCGCCGAGGCTTATGTGAAGCGGATCGAGCGTATAGAGCCACACGTCGCGGTAAAGCCCTCCATACATGTTGAAATCGCCCACGAGAGGCATCACATCCATATCCGACGCATTGTCCACCCTCACCGTCAGCAGATTGTCGGCATCCTCCCGGAGCAGACCGGTGATGTCGGCCGCAAAGGCGCCGTAGCCACCCTTGTGGGTCGCGGCAAGGCGCGAGTTGACCCATACGCCGGCATTCTGGTTGGCCCCCTCGAAGCGGAGTATCACGCGACGTCCCTTCCACGACGGATCGTATTTCAGACGCTTCTCGTAGACACCCGTCGTGCGGCGGTAGGCCGGATCGCCCGAAAGTGCGTCGGAGGCATTCCAGGTGTGGGGAAGATCCACACGCTCCCCCTTGCCGCTCACCTGGCTGGCGAAACGGAAGGTCCAGTCATCGTTGATACGGCGGGCGTTGCGGTCATCCTGCGCCGACAGAGAAGCCGGCGACATTACCATTACTGAAAACAAGGCCACTGCTATAATCCGAACCAACCGGGCAACTGATTTCATGTCGATAGATTTTTATCGGGGTATTAGAGCAAAATTATTTGCAAATTTACTAAATTTGAGGCGTATTTGCAGCATGTACGCCCCCGCAAGTGTATCGGTCTTGCGAGCGTATAAAACCAACCCCACCCGACAATGCACTATTTCCTTTCGGCCGGCGAAGCGTCCGGCGACCTGCATGCCTCAGCCCTCATCGCAGCCATCAGAGCGCTTGACCACGAGGCACGTTTCACCTTTCTGGGCGGCGACCTCATGGCAGATGCGGCCGGCATCGGCCCGCTTATCCACTACCGACGCATGGCATTCATGGGATTCAGCGAGGTGCTCCGCCATCTCCCCGAGGTGCTGACCAACCTGCGCACTGCCCGCGGGGCGCTCGGACGCGAGCGGCCGTCGTGCCTCATCCTCGTCGACTACCCGAGCTTCAACCTCAAGCTCGCCGCCCATGCCCGCACTCTCGGCATACCGGTCTACTGGTATATCGCCCCGAAAGTATGGGCCTGGAAGGAGTATCGTGTGAAAGATATCAGGCGCCTCGTGCGCCGGGTGCTGTCGATACTGCCGTTCGAAGTGGATTTTTTCAGGCGGCATGGCATCGACGTCAGCTACGTCGGCAATCCGTCGCTTGAGGAGATCGACGCACGGCTCGTCAGGCGTCCGTCGGCCGACGAGATCCGGCGCTCGGCCGGCATCACAGGCGACAGGCCGCTGCTTGCGCTCGTTCCCGGAAGCCGGCGCGGCGAAATACGCAACAATCTCCCCGTCATGCAGTCTGTGGCGGCTCTCCATCCGGAGCTGCAGCCCATAGTGGCCGGAGCGCCCGGTATCGACCGGGACTTCTACGCACAGTTCACATCATATCCCGTAGTGGAAGATCTGACATTCCGCCTCATGGCCGCCGCCGAAGCGGCGCTCGTCACCTCAGGCACCGCCACACTCGAGTGCGCCCTTGCGGGCACCCCGCAGGTGGTCTGCTACCGTGCCAACGGTTCACGTCTCTCCTACTGGCTCATGAGCCGCGTGATCCACACCCGCTACGTGTCGCTCCCCAATCTCATCGCCGACGCCCCGGTGATCCCCGAAATGCTCCTACACCACTGCAACACGGCCGAGGTCGACGACTGTCTGTCCGACATTCTCCCCGGAGCGCCCGGACGACGCCGGCAGCTCGACGGCTACGCCGAGATACGCCGCCGCCTCGGCACAAACAGAGCCGCCTCCACCGCTGCGGCGGAGATCCTCAGCGATCTTGAAGAACTTTACAGACAGAACAACGCAAAATCATAACTATGGACATTCCATCCCTCCACCTCCCTCCTCTGCCCTCCTCCGGCCCCGTGAGAATCCTCTTCATATGCCTCGGGAATATATGCAGGTCGCCGGCCGCCCAGGGCATGATGCAGTCTACGGTCGACGAGCGCGGCCTCACAGGATCCTTTCTGATCGACTCTGCCGGCACAGGCGGGTATCATATCGGATCGCTCCCCGATCAGCGCATGAGGGCCCATGCACGGCGCCGTGGGCTGATCCTTGACCATCGCTGCCGCCAGGTGAGTGAATCTGATTTCGCCGACTTCGATATAATCATAGGCATGGACGCCTCGAATGTGGCCGACCTGCGCCGGCTCGCCCCCACGCCCGAAGCGATGGCCAAAGTGATGCCGATGTCGGCATTCTTCGCCCTCGCCACCCGTTATGACTACGTACCCGACCCATATTACGAGGGCGCAGAGGGATTCGAGCTTGTGCTCGATCTCCTTGCTGACGCCACACTCAACCTGCTCGACACAGTCATGGCCGCCCGCTGCGCGACCGACTGACACCGGCGGCTGACAGCCCGGCCATGGGCGGCATGCGACGATAAGCTACCGGCCCGTTAACGACAAAAGCGGCGCGCCCTGAGGGCACGCCGCTGATTGTTTATCCTTATGAGGGACTGATTACTTGTTCTCGACGATGGTCACTGCGCGGTCGAGCTGCACAGCCTTCTCACCGAGGTCGGTGAGGTTGCCGTTGTCAACAGTAGCGTTGAGCTGGCTCTCAGCAACGCCGAAGCGTACGAGCTGACGCTGAACGCCGTTTACACGGGCGTGACGCAGACGGGTATTGATTGCGTCGGTGCCGGTGTAGTTGTCGGCCCAGCCGGTGAGGGTGTAAGTCTTGCCGCTCTCCTTCATCACCGATGCAACGGCGCGGAGCACGTTGACCTCACGGGTCGAAAGGCTTGATTTGCCGATGGGATAGTAGATGGTGGTCAGGGGCACAGCGGGGCACTCAACCTTCTCCACGGGGCGGTTCAGGCAGTCCTGAAGCTGACGCTCCAGATCAGCGATGCGGGCGTTGGCAGCCTGGAGGCGAGCCTCGATAGCGCTGCAGTCGGGAACTTCGGGGCAAACCGGAACAACGGGAGCGTCCCAGGTGCGCTTGTTGAAGTTGTAGGTAACACCTACGTAAGCCTGCAGGTCACCTACAGTCTTCTTCTCGAACTTAACAGTTTCCTGCGGGCCGTCGAAAGTGCTGAAACGCACGTCGAGGAAGAGCTGTACAGCCTTCGATACGTTGAAAGAGTTGATCCAGCCTGCGCGGAGCGAAGTGTTGAAGTTGTGGGCGTTTTTCCACTCGCCATCGAGGTAAGCGGTTGTCCAGTATGCACCTCCGCCGAAATAAACGGTAGAGTTGTAGATGCGATCGGGACGATAGCCACACCACCAGTTGGTGAGGTTGATCATAACGTCGCCTACTGCGCCGAATTCGTTGAATTTCTGCTTCCAGTAACGGTTATCATAACGTACATCATGCCAGACGGGAACCTCTGAAAGGCCCTTCATCTGCATGTAGTTGCCACCGATACGGAGACCGATTATAGGCGAGAACCACTTGCCGACATAGATTGATGCGGCAGGCGCAAGTCTCTTGCCAAGACCCTCTTTCGAGTCAAACTTGGAGAACATTACACCTACGCCACCTTCACCGGTCACGAACCAATTGTTGGAGAAGCGATTGAACAGGTAACCCTGAGAAGGATCCTGCACCGTCTGAGGTGCTTCCTGTGCAAAGGCTGATGCGCCGAAAAGCATGGCGCAAGCAAGGCCTAAAATACTTCTTTTTAGCATAGCTTTTTGTGATGTTGATTAAAATGAAACGTGTAATTCAAATGCAAAGTTAATTAATTTTTTCTAATAATTAACGATGCCCTCGAATTTTGATTAAAATATATACACTGACGTGATTTCTTCAATTATTTTCCGAGAACCGCTTTCACGCGCTCAAGCACCGCCTGAGGAGTGAAGCCGAATTTTTCGTCGAGCACTTTGTAAGGTGCCGATGCGCCGAAGCGGTCAAGCCCGTAGACATATCCGCCTACACCGACTACCTCGCGCAGCGTAGAAGGGAGGCCGGCCGTGAGACCAAACACCTGCACCCCGGCCGGGATACAGCTCCGACGGTACTCTTCGGGCTGGTCGAGGAATATGCCGATCGAGGGCACCGAAACCACCTGGACCCTGATACCTTCAGCTTCCAGAAGCACCGCCACATCGCAGAGGAGCGACACCTCCGATCCGTTGCCCACCAGGACAACATCAGGATTGTCAGCACGACGCACGACGTATCCGCCTTTCTTCATCTGGAGCGCCTCCTCATAGCGGTCAGATCCCATGGCCTTGATATCGGGCACATCCTGACGGGTAAAGATCAGAGCAGTGGGAGTGAACTTATTCTCCATAGCCATCTCCCATGCTATCGTGGCTTCCGCGCTGTCGGCCGGACGGAGCACCATCATCGAACGCCGGCCGTTGATATTGTGGAGCTCTTCGAGCAGACGCATCTGGGCCTCGTGTTCCACAGGCTCATGAGTCGGGCCATCCTCGCCAACGCGGAAAGCATCGTGAGTCCACACATACTTCACCGGAAGCTCCATCAGAGCGGCCATCCTTACGGCCGGCTTCATATAGTCGGAGAAGACGAAGAATGTGCCGCAGGCTGCTATCAGCCCTCCGTGGAGAGCGATACCGTTCATTATCGAAGCCATTGTCAGCTCCGCTACGCCCGCATGGAGGAACGCTCCGCTGAAGTCGCCTGGAGCGAACGCGCCCGTCTGCTTGAGGAAAGCCTCGGTCTTGTCGGAATTGGCAAGATCGGCGCTCGAAACGATCATATTCTTCACCTTTTTGCCGAGCTCCGTCAGCACGTCGGCCGATGCCGTGCGGGTAGCCACATTGGCCTTGTGCACGATAGCCCGGTAATCGATATGCGGCAGACGTCCCTCGATAAAGCCACGGAGCTGCTCCGCCTTCTCGGGATTGGCCTCTGCCCATGCCTTCTCCTCGCTGCGTCGGCGAGCCACGATCTCGCGGAGCTCCTGACGGCGGGCGTCATAAAGACGTTTCACCTCCTCGCGGATCACCCAGGGATTCTTCGGATCACCGCCGAGATTTTCTATGGTCTTGTCGACATCGGCCCCGCTCTTGCTCAGCGGCTGCCCGTGAGTGGAGCATTTGCCTTCGAAGTTTGATCCGTCGGCCGTCACACAGCCGCGGCCCATCACGGTATTGCCTATGATGAGCGTAGGTTTGTGTCGCTCGGCCTGCGCCTCGCGCAGAGCGTCGGCAAGCGCCTCGGGATCGGTACCGTCGCACTCTATTACGTGCCAGTGCCATGCGCGGTATTTTGCGGCATAATCTTCGTTGTCCACCGCATCCACGTCGGTCGAGAGCTGCACCTTGTTGCTGTCGTAGAACATTATCAGATTGCTAAGCCCCAGATAGCCTGCTATACGTCCGGCGCCCTGCGAGATCTCCTCCTGGATGCCTCCGTCGGAGATAAAGGCATAGGTCTTGTGCTGTATCCAGTCGCCGAAGCGCTCTGCGAGGAAACGCTCCGCTATAGCGGCTCCTACAGCCATCGTATGGCCCTGGCCGAGCGGTCCGGAGGTGTTTTCGACGCCTCTCTGCGGATTAAGCTCGGGATGTCCTGGCGTCACACTTCCCCACTGGCGGAACTGCTGCAGCTCCTCCATGGTATAGTTTCCCGTCAGAGCCAGCACGCCATACAGCATCGGCGACTGGTGTCCCGGGTCGAGAAAGAACCGGTCACGGGCTATCCATGTAGGATCGTCGGGATCAGTCACGAGAAACTGTGAGTAGAGCACATTGACGAAGTCGGCTCCGCCCATCGATCCACCGGGATGACCCGATTTGGCCTTTTCGACCATCGCTGCGGCAAGCACCCTGATATTATTGGCGGCCGCGTCCATTGTCTTTCTGTCCATATCTTCTGATATCGGTATGTTCGGTTTCGAGCCACAAAGTTACTCAAACCCCTCCACAATTGCAAATAATTGTCAAAAACATCCCTTTAATATCAGTATAAACATTGATACAAGGCCACACATACCCTACTCCCGCTCCCGAGAATTCAGTCGATCACCAAATACAGAATCCCGGGCGGAGCAGCGGGCTCCGTCCGGGATCGTAAAGTCATCAGATGAGATCAGCTGAAGATCAGTCGGCCACCGGGATGTCGGTATTGACGTTCTTCGAACCGATAAGAGCATAGTAAAGGATGTAGACTGCGCAGCCCAGCGGAACGAAGTAGCTTATCAGGTAGTTGCAGGAGAAGTCGGCCACCCATGCCTGTATGGCGACCATCACGGCACAGCCGAACACCATTGTCATGAATGCGCCCGAAGCGATGGCGGTGTATTTACCGAGACCTTCTACGGCCATATTGAAGATGCCGCCCCACATAACGGACGTGCAGAGGCCTACGAGGATGAATGCGAATATGCCTACCGGCACCTCGGCCCAGATCATCTCAAGTTTAGCCCAGTCGACGCCGGGGATATTGACGAGCCAGCTCTGCGGAGCGAACATGCCGAAAAGTATCAGCACGATGGCGGCAGTGGAAGCTACGGTGATCATCTGCTTCGAGGACACCTTCGAGCCGATGGCTCCGCCGACAAAACGGCCCACGAGCATCATCAGCCAGTAGACGGCCACGATCAGGCCTACGATGCCGGCATCCATGCCCATACCGGGAGTCACTGCGTCGGGAGCAGCTGTCAGATACTGAAGAATATAGGTAGGCACGCCCACCTCGATACCCATATACAGGAAGATGGCGAGAATACCGAGCTTGAAGTGGCGGAACGAGAATGCGCTGTATTTGTCCTTCTGACCCGGAGCGAGCTTCTTGGCGTGCTCCTTCTCCTCGATCTTCTTGAGATCGGCACGTTCGGGCTCGTCGATCTTGGTGAAGAGGATCACCACGAAAGCTATGATGAAGATACCGCCGGCGATGAAGAGAGCCGGAGTGGCGTCGCTCACCGTAGCCTTTGTGGCGTCGGCGATCAGTGCGCCCATGATAATGTATACGGCCACAGCAGCAGCGCTGTTGAATACTCCACCGATCTGTATCAGCTGGTTGCCCTTGTTGCCACCGCCACCGAGGATGTTAAGCATAGGATTGACTACAGTATTGAGCATGCACATGCAGAGGCCGCCGATGAATGCGCCGACGAGATATACGGCGAATGCCGCGCCACGCATGCTCTCCCAGCCGCTCATCCACTGCACAAAGATGCCTACTATGCCGACCACGAGGGCTATCAGGGCTGTTTTCTTATATCCTACTTTCTTGAGAAGCATGCCGGCGGGGATACCCATCAGCAGATAGGCTATGAAGTTGCCATAGTTGCCGATCTGGGCCTCCAGATTGCTTGCACCGAACTGGTTTTTCACAATGACGGCCATCGGCGAACACAGGTTGGTCACGAAAGCGATCATCGCAAACAGGGCTATCATCACGATGATGGCGCCCCATTGTTTTGTCTCTTTGCTCATAATTGATGTGGTATTGATTTGTTTATTAATTAGTCAGGTATTAACGTAGACAGTCATCTGCGGCAGCAGGCCGGCCTTGACGGTTTTCATGGCATCTGCGGCAAAAACTTGTCAAAGTTAACCATTTTTTTGTTTTCCACCTCTACTTCAGCGTATTTTTTTGCTTCGGGGCTGCCGATTACCGCTCCCCGAAGATATCAGTACCTATTCTGACCATCGTGCTGCCCTCTTCCACCGCGAGCCGGCGGTCATGGCTCATACCCATGCTTACTGTGTCGAAAAAGGGCTGCCCTGCGGCGACGTTTTCCTTCAGAGTGTCGAAACAACGGCGGATGGCTCTGAAGTCATCGCGCACCCTCTGTTCGTCATCGGTATTCGACGCCATCCCCATTACGCCGCGCAACCGCAGTCCGGGCATATGGATAGCCTCGGCTGCCGCCGACGCCATCTCTTCAGGCAGAAATCCAGTTTTGGTTTCCTCGCGGGCCACATGCACCTGAAGCAACACGTCGATTACCCGCCCGGCTTTCAAAGCCGCATCGCCGACAGCCTTAAGGAGCCGCATTGAGTCGATGCTC
>ERZ825324.2726-NODE-2726-length-17781-cov-12.738238_pt1 | contig 17781 bp, 23 predicted proteins | sample MGYA00519859_ERZ825324 | MGnify/ENA primary metagenome ERZ825324 (study PRJEB31778, sample SAMEA3449198) | human gut metagenome | biome: human gut; feature: human-associated habitat; material: faeces | place: United Kingdom | collected 2010/2012 ... | reverse complement strand
GACGTTAAAAGTCGCGTCTTCCACTCCCCAAATCATATATCCACGTGCAGCTTCATTAATGCACGCAGAATTAGAGATTGCAGAAATAGTTTCAACAATCTTTTCCGGATCAGAATTGTCTTTCTTTACTTCAACTAACTCTGACTCACCTTTTTTTAGCTCATCTATCAGATTAGTGACTAAAAATTCTCCCTTCATACCTTCCTCCCTTTTCTTTAATTATAGAGGATTAATTAAATAAATTTAAATAAAATTAAATAAAGCTAAATAAAATGAAATAAACAATTATTTGTTTTTATTGTAATTTTTATAACGTCAACAATAGACTGTGGGCAATAGAGAAAATAAAAAAGACAGCTTAACCTCTTGACTTCGCATTTCAGGGTTTTGGTTTTGTAACTATCAAAATATCGACAAACTCAAAAACCTTCTTCTCTCCATTGCAAGCAATGATCAATGAACTGCCTTGCCTCATACCTTTAAAGCCATTGGGACCCTTCGTTACCAAAAACGTCTTCAGTTCCTCAAATTTTTCCGGCATTCCGTCTTTTCCAGGATAGCGAACTCTAATCGTGACCTCATCGCCGGCTTGAATGATAGGACCGTTGCCTTGAGACGTAATCAAAACACGTCTCTCATCGTTAGATGAAATTTGTTTCCATCCTGACTCAGGCTTATTCAATTCCTTACCAATCTTTCGTAAAGCCGAAAGCATGTTGCTTTCTATCTCTTTTCTACGGACTTCTTGTGCGTTTATTTTTTCTTTGACTCCTGAGTACACACAGAGAACGTATGGAAATTCAATGTGAATCGGTACAGTTGTATCGCAATATTGAGCAGCAAAATCTAACAAAAACTTTTCGTGGTTCAAACCAGGCCGTCTGTAGTACAAGGAATCGCCTCGCTGGCAAGCAATGAGTTCCGCAGGCGAATTCACAAGGCAAAGCCGCTGGGGCTTTTCAGCGCTGATCGCTTCTTGTGCAAAGAAGACTGAAAACGCAATGCTTAAAGCTGCACCGATAGCTGGAATAACAGTTATTTTCACAACTCACCCCTTAGAAATACTCTTTCCTTAGCCACTCTTGAAAAAAATCATCGTCAATACGTAGCCCACTGGCATCCTTATAAAGAATGCCTTGCTCAAGCAAAGCTCGAGCTGAGGATTGCACACTGCTAACCGTAGCCAAGCTATGCCTATTCACAAACTCTAAGGACGACGGGTTTTCGACGGCACCGTCCTTGGCAACGGCAAAAACCAAACACTTCTGGTTGAAGCTGAGTCTCGAAAGAGCCTCTTTGTAGAAGACAGCGTATTCGTCAGCAATGGCTTTCATAACCGTGTTCAAAATTTCAGTGGTAACAGAACCATTTTTAGGTGTTTCAGAAAAAAGCCGATTCAAAACCAACTGTATCGGCCCTGTGCGGCCTGAAAATTTTGAGTAGACGCTTTGGAAGATCTCAGTAGGTATCCTTTTTCCTGCTTCTCGAAACTTATTTCTTGCGAAGGAAAAATATTCACTGAACTCGATAGGTCTCAAATGGATCACCTCTGAGCTTCTGAAGACAACACCATGCTTTTCGAGAAACTGTTCGGAACAGCATTGTGTCTCACAAACTGAAAAAATTATTCGAACGCTCGAATGGCTTTCGACAATCTTTCCTAATGCTCTCGCTCCATCGGCATCTCTGAAGGATGCCAGCTTTTCAAAACCGTCAATTGCTAATACAACCTTCTTGTCAAAGCTCTCAAGAAATGAGAAGAATTCCTCAATGATCTTTTCCGGCTCTCGTATCCAACCCAAGCTAAAAGAAGGTGATACCACCTCAGATCTCGAACCCATAGTCATGCTCAACCCGAGTCTTCGACAGAGGCCGGCAAGCTTTTCGAAACTCCCATGATCGTTCCTTAGCGATCTGAAAATACCGTTAACCAGGACAAAACCAAATTCTTTTAGACTTCCGCAAACACTAGCATCAACACATAGACACTCGAATTCTTCTTTGAAGCTGGCTTTGCAAAAGACGTGTTTGATCAAGAGAGTTTTGCCTAATTCTCTTTCCGAATAAAGGACAACATTCCTGCCTTCACGAATGCAATTCTCAAGGGCATTAGCCTCCTTTAATCGACCACAAAAGTATTCCTGAGAAACATAGGCGCCAATAACAAAGGGATTCTGCATCTTATTTATTTCTCAATTATTTAAAGTTCAATAATCAGATTACTCCCACAAATCCGTCTCTTGTTGTGTTCAGAGTTTCACTTTATAGGAACACAAAGGCGCTGGCAGATATTTTGTGTTTAGAAACTGGCGCTTTTTTGAACACAACTGACCTAGGAAACACTTTTGTGTTTAGAAAATGGCCTTTTTCTAAACACAAACTTAAAATCCCCAACCTTTTGGGCCGTTATGTATGAAAAATTGACCTTTTCTGAGTTCAACAGGAAGAATCAAAATGGAGTATCTTTCCTAGCAAGGAGCCGAAAAATGTCCCAAACCATTACCATTACTTTGAAATTGAGCGATACGGACGTCGCAATGCTTTCTGAGTTATCCGAGAAAGAAGGTAAAAGTCCTGATGAACTGGTTTTAGAAGCCTTGCATAGCTATTTGCTTTGCCGCGTTGATAACAAGATCATTTCACTTTCGCCTGACGTCTTCGATGCTTGCTCCAAATCAATTTTTGAACCGGAAAGAGATAAAGAAATCTTGGATCGCCGGCAGAAGTTGATGGGATTAAAGCCTGTTTGGGAAAAGTGAAAGCAATCGCTTAAATAAAGAGCCATAAAATCACTCTAAATCTCAGAGCCTTATAGGCTTGTGATGATTCAAAGTTTCTAATCTTCTAACCACTGAACGAATTGTCTTGCGCCAGTTGAGAAAACAAGCCTGACTTTCCTCGAGTCTCTTCGGTCATCCTGATCTCTGGGATGTATTTTTTCCATGTGTTTATCCGCGTCAACATTATGCTCTGACGCATCTTTCAGAGCTTTGACGATACGGAAATCAAACATCCACTCCCGTCCGTCAACCTTAACTTTCAGTTCTTTTCTACGGTCGTCTTCAAACTCTGCTTCAACTTCTGACCCGGCAGCCGCCAGTTAAACCTGCACATAGGCTCGCAAAGTAGCTTCGTCTTTGACGAGATACTTCTGATAATCGATCGCAGATAAAAATCGATTCAGGACAACGACCACGAACTCGAGATCCCCTTTGCTTAACGCCTCGTCAATAGGTCCGGCTCCGACTTGCCCAGGAACCTTTCCACCCAAAAGTTTCTCTGTGTACATCTGAGCCATGGAGCGTCTAACTTCTAAATTCGGATAATTGAGAAGAAAAGTTTCTCCAGGCTCCGGTGCTTTGATTGTTAAGTAACCAGCTTGAGTAAGGAAAGCGATATCGGACAAAGAGCCTGAAACTCCGAGCAGCTCCGAACGAGAAATTCTCTTTTCTTTTGAAAACTCTTCCGGCGCCTTAACCGCTTGAGTTTTGAGACATTTCAAAAGTGAAGCTGCGCCTCCGGTTTCGAACCAATAAGCGAGGAAAGCTCTTGAAGGATATGCGAGGAAATTGAGCAGTGACCAGGGAGCGAGGACTTTCGTACTTCCTGTTTCTTCAAAACAATATCCGCCGTATTGTGCGACAAGCTGCTTTATGAGGTCTTTCCTGCTTCCGGAAAAATCTTTAGCGGCCTTTTCAAGATAGTTTTTAAAATCACCTTCAACCTCATGCGGTGTAAAACCAACTAACGAACCATAACGAGGATCCAAAGAAAGATCCTTGAAGCGATTAAACTCAGAAGAAAGACAAACTTCATTGAACCGGATAATTCCGGTGACAAAAACAAACCGTAAAACTCTCTCATTGGCGCTCAACACTGCATAGAACTTTGAGAGTTGTTCTCTGACTGCAGCAAACGATTCTTCTTGCTCAAGACAAGATGTCAGCGGCGAGTCATATTCATCAACGAGGACCACCAAAGAATCGCTGTCCAATGTCTTCAGCCATTCAGACCACTGATCGAAAATACTTTCTGCCGACTCAGGGCTATAACTAAAGCCGACACGGGCGAAGGTTCTGACGATAAGAGATACCAACCTTTTTGAAAACTCTTCCGGCGAAGAAAAATACTTCGCCTCTGAAAAGTCCAGCTTCACGACGTGATACTTCACCTCGTCTTTCCAGAGCTTCTCAATCATCAGGCCCTTGAAGTCTTTTAACCCTTGCTTAAACAAGGACTCAAAAGTTGAAATCAAAAGCGACTTACCGAACCTTCTAGGACGGACAAACAAATACTTGGCTTTTTGAGAAGCGAGCTCATAGATGAGTTCGGTTTTGTCCACATAGATCTCGCCAAATTGTCTTAGTGCGGAAAAATCTGATGTGCCTAACGACAAGTTTTGGATCCGTTTCTGTTCCATTTTTGTTTCTCAATCTAATCTTCTTCTCATTCTAATGATCGGCTTGGTTTCCACGACTTTTTAGATAGCTCAACGTCTATCCTCAGGATTTCACCGAATTATCCAACCTGTCCTAAAAGCTAAAATAATCCACGGATCCTCAAACTCGAAGAAGAAAATTGTTCCGAAAAGTCCTGACACTCTTGTTTTGTTCGGCTGTCCTATGCGCACCATGGACGGCTCATTCCGCAGACCATCGTGCGGAAGTCAGGATTGCTGTTCTTTTCACGGAAGACCCGCTGTTTTTCATCAACACCTTCGCTCCGACTTTGGATCATCTACGCAAGGTGTTGCCTCAGTACAAGATCGTCACGAAGGAAATTTCAGGGCACGAGTCTCCGGAAGACATCAAAAAAGAACACTTCAGCTTCCTGATTTCTTCGGCTGGCTTCTACGCTTCCTTTGATCCGTCATCTGCGGGCTTAAGACAAATTGCCACTCGCCACGACGCCCGAGCCAAGACTGCATCGGAATCCATCGGCTCGACCATCATCGCGCTGACAGACCGCAATGATCTCAATCGAATGGAGGATCTCCGGAAAAAGCGCCTTGTCACACGAGACATCGATTCGCTTTCCGCCTGGCTCGGCGCCAAAGGAAAACTTGCTGATCGCATCAGCGCTAAAGAAGATCAGCCGCATCTCTTCAGTACAAAGTACAGCTATCCCGACGTCTACTCTTACCTGCTTTCAGGTGAAGCGGACGCCGCCGTCATCCCGACCTGCGAATTAGAAAACATCTCGAACGCCCACCTCTTCAAGGTCATCGACGAAGAGAAAACTTCCCTTGCCTGCAAGAGCTCTTCTCCGCTCTACCCGGACTTTGTGTTTTCGTCTTTTCCCGACGCTTCGCCAGAGGTCGTTAAGAATTTCACGGTCAGTCTTCTGACAATGCCGAAGATGCCCGACGGCGCCGCTTGGGGAATCGCCAATGACTTTCGGTCCGTACTTCAGCTCTTCAAAAAATTGGAACTCGGTCCTTATCGGCCGGAACCTCTCTCTGTAGGAGCTTTCATTGAGAAATACAAAACGGAAGTCTTCCTAGCGCTTGCACTGCTCTTAGGAGTGTTGTTCCACATCTATCGTTCGAACTCTTTGGTTTTCCAGAGAACTGCGGAGCTTCGTGAAGCCATCGATCAGCGTGACCGAGTCGCTGACGTCGCAAGAAACTCCTTAAAGCGCTTAAGCCAAATGGAAAAACGCGGCATCCTCTCTCAGCTTTCGCACATGTTTGCCCACGAACTCAAGCAGCCTTTGTCCACGGTAGTGAATTACGCAAACGGCCTCAAGATGTACGGGGAACAAAAGGCGCTCGATCCGATTGTGAGCCAAGGCATAGAAGCCATTGCCTCAGAGTCTTCCAAAGCCGCTCAGATCGTCGACCGAGTTCGAGAGTACGCGAAGTCTTCAAGACCGGTGGATTCACAGAGCACGATGGACTTATCGCAAGTAACGCGCAAAGCCATCGACACTTTCCGACTTTATGTCTCGACACAGTGCCGTTTGCAAATCGACTTGCCGCAAAAAGCCGAGATCAATGGCGATCCGTTTGAACTGGAAATCCTCGTCCTTAATCTTTTGAGAAATGCGGCAGACGCCGTTGAACCGCTTAAAGACAAGTCACTCATAAAACTTTCTGTAGCTTCTGAAGACGGGGATTGGGTTTTATCCATCACGGACAACGGGCCGTCCGTCCCTGATGAAGTGCTGGAGCGCATGAAGAAAGCTCTGCAAAATTCTCTTAAAGCCGACGGCTTGGGACTCGGCCTTAAGATTGTCTTTGCGATTGCCGAAAGACATCGTGTTGAACTTAATTTCTCTCGCGTCGAACCGCAAGGCTTGCGCGCTGAAATTCGTTTCAAAAAGGTTCTCTAATGAAGTCATCCAAACTTACACCCGTCGTCCGTATCGTCGACGACGATGAAAAAGTCCTCGCCTCCGAAGCCTTTTTGGTGAATATGGCCGGTTTCCGGACTTCAACTTACAACAGTGCAAAAGAATTCTTAGAAAAAGACGATCCGCTTTTCCCCGGGTGCGTGATTTTGGATATCCGTATGCCGGAGATGAGCGGCCTTCAGCTCCAAGAAGAAATGAAGAAGCGGGAAGCCAGAAAAGACAGGCTTCATCAGAATTACTTGAAAAGGAAAGCAAATGGCAAGCAGCAAGAATACTATGAACGGACAAAGGCAAAAAAGAAAGCTGAGATGGATGCAAAAAAAGAGGAAATCCGTCAGGAAGATATTGCAAAGGGTGTGTTCGTGCCGGTATCACTGCTTCCACCAGCAGAACCGAAGAAAGGAGTTGCATCAGCATGAGCGAATTAGAAAGAATCATTCACGATAACAGTAATGGTCTGGATTATATCCTTGTCGGGGAAATCTATCTGCCACTGATCGCAGTACCCGAAGAGAAAAGAGAGATTGGTTTTTATGGAAGTCTTCACAGAAACTATCTGAAAGATTACAAGAGTGGCTTGTATTCCTATCTGACATTGAGTGGTAAGCTCTGGACGTATCTCGCAGATCTGAATGAGCAGTGTTTGGAACGCAGGGATTTCCTCATGGAACAGATTATGGAGCAGGAAGGCATTACGAAAGAATTGAAAAGCAGAGATCAGATGGAATGGGTTCGCCGGGCAAACAATGCAAGAAGCCGGGTAGATGAAATTATTTTAAATGAACTGGTGTATGTGTAGGAGGGACTTATGAGATACCGGATTGAATACGCAGACGGAAGATGTTGTAATTTTGCAAACAGCAGAAAAGATTTACTGGACTGGCTGAAACTTTTGAAAGATGAAAAAATCGTTGATATCCGAAAGATTTACAAAAGCGGTGTGACAGATTCTGTGATAGACAGCTATCGTAGTTATCTGAAACAGTGAAAGGGGTGGACAGTCATGGTTGTTGTAAGAATTATTGTGAAAATCGTATTACTGCCAGTGCGTATATGCCTGACAATGATACAACTGGTGGTTATGTTCTTCACATGGCTGTCGGCAACGGTATTTCATATCCTGTCGGGGATCATCTGCATTACAGCAGTTTTAGGGTATGGATTCGGACAGGAGACAGGCACAGAAGCGGTCAGGATGCTTGTGGCAGGTTTTATACTTTATATCCTGCCTGTGCTTTCTGGCTGGGCAGTGGTGTGGCTGGAAACATTCAAAATCAGATTGATGGAGTAGACCACTGGAGAAAGGAATAGGATTCTTAAATGAAGATTACAAAAGAGATTGAAGAATTTATCAACCTGACCATAACGGAACATATGGGAAAAGAGTATGCAGACTGGAAACTGAGCCAGCTGTCTGTGACAGAACCAGATGAAGTTGAGGAAGAATATAAAAAAGTGATCGCAACACTTCCACAGGAACAGGAAGAGACCATTACAAAATATTGCGACCAGATATTTAACAGTGGAGCAGAGACAGAAGAATTTTTCTACCGGTTGGGACTGAGGGACGGAATGAAACTTAGGAAGACTGTTAAAATGGTTCTGAAGCAATTATCAGAATGATACATACAGGAATTATCTGAAAAGTGAATGAGTAAAGGAAAGGGCATTAACCGTAAAAAGTTAGTGCCCTTTGTTTTACCCATTTTTATATTTTCACAAAATCCGATGCAGAGGATTTTTGAAAAACAGACGGAACGGAGATCATGCTGAAGGGACAGCGGCAGGAGTTACGTTTTGTCTGCTGGGAGTACAGAGGGCTGGAAGTCCTTTGTGCCCAGATTGCAAAGAGCGGCAGCATCTTGCTGGGGTTAAGGGGCAAAGCCCTTAGCAGGTTAAGGGCGGCAGCCATTGCCCAGTGATATGGCGTTTCGCCATATGGTACTGGGTACTGTCTGTAACGGGGACAGAGACTTTTGGCAGCTTCGCTGCAATCCCCTCCGGGGAAACAACTTGAAAAAAGGAGAGATGTGAATTGAAAGGCACAAGGCATAACGGCAGATCTGGGAAAGACGGTGTTTACAATCCGCTTCACAATGACCGGAGATTTGACCCGGAACACAGTGAGCATATTGACAATGAACGTGTCCGTCAGAACATTTACTGGGACTGCTATCAGGGATATACCACAATGGCAGACCGGGGAAAAGAGGATAATTTTTCTTTTAACCAGATTGAGATGGCATACTATGTGGATCATTACAGCGATTATGTGATTAACCAGAATAAACGTCATGAGAAAGCAAGACACCCCGACAGATGTAAAGGGGTGGAAGATGTTCTGAAAAATAAAAAGACCTGTCCGGAAGAAAGTATCTATCAGCTTGGGACGATAGATGAACACGCTTCTGTGGAAACGCTGGTTTTGGTTTTTGATGAATTCAAGAAAGAGTTCGATGAGCGGTTTGGTTCTAATGTGCATATCATTGACTGGTCACTGCACATGGACGAAGCGACTCCGCATATTCATGAGCGTCATGTATTCGATGCTACGAACCGGTATGGGGAGATTGAACCGAAACAGGAAGCGGCACTGGAAGAACTTGGCTTTGAACTTCCGAATCCGGAAAAGAAAAGATCAAAGACAAATAACCGTAAGGTTGTTTTTGATTCTGCCTGCCGGACAATGTTTCTGGATATCTGCAAACGTCATGGACTGGAAATTGACGAAGAACCGTCCTATGGAGGAAGGCAGTATCTGGAGAAACAGGACTATATCCGAATGAAGCAGAAAGAAGAGATTGCGGTTCAGCAGGAAATGCTCAATCAGCAGAGGGATAAGGTCAATGCGAATCATCTGGAACTTGCAAGGCAGTCAAACCATGTCAGGGCAAATGAAAAGGTTATCCAGTCACAGAAAGAAAAAATAGAACAGCAGGAAAAAGAATTTAAAGAAAATTTCATTTCCAATTCTGACCGGATTCTAAGTCAGGGCGAGCTGCTTGAAGAACAGAGAGAGGAACTGCAACAGCTTACTCTCCGTATTGAAGATGTGGAAAACTTGCTTGACGAAGTATCCAGTGAAGCCTATGACAAGGCTGTGGATAAAGTCGCAGAGGAAACAATGCGGGCTACCAGAAAAGATGACATTCGTCTTGCGGAAGATTCTAAGAGATGGATTCAAAGTCCGGAACGTAAGGCATCACGAAAAGAAAAGGAATATGCGATAAACAGGCTGGACGGTCTGATTAAAAAAATCGAATATGCGATGGAAAAAGCTGTTGTGAGGGTTGTCCGTCAGTTAAAACAGCCAGAGAAGAAAAAAGCCGTTGTTGAAGAAATCAAAAAAGAAGTGAAGCCGTCAATCAGAGAAAAACTTGCATTGAACGTAGCAAAGATTCAAAGAGAAGAGGCAGAGAGAAAACAACTGAATAAAGGAAGATCACATTCCAGTGATCTGGAACTATAAGGGCATTTTGTTGATTCCGTAAAGACAGGACAAAGTGCTTTTTTGTTTTTTGTGAAAACTTGCTTCCCAGATTTGGGAAGCAGATTTAAGAAAGTGAGGAAACGAATTGGGATTATTTGATGAAGTAAAACAGAATGTGACCGTCTGGCAGGCTGCGGAGAGGTATGGGTTAAAGCCCAACAGGAGCGGACTGATCCGCTGCATTTTCCATAATGACAAATCACCCAGCATGAAAGTTGACCGGAGATATTATTGTTTCGGGTGTGGCTGTACAGGAGATGCCATTGATTTTACGGCACAACTGTTTGACATTGGATTGAAAGATGCAGCCATGAAGCTGGCAGATGATTTTGGGATTCCTTATTCCGGCAGGGACAGGGGATCACCGCAGAACAGGAGAAGCGTTTCAGCAAAAAAGCCAGAGCCGACACCAGAAGAACTTTGGCAGAAAAAACATCTGAGATGCCTGAGAGCCTATCTGGATTATCGGAGCCTGCTTCTGAAATGGAAAGAACAGTATGCACCAAAAACATGGACAGAAGAATGGCATGAAAAGTTTATGACTGCTCTCAGGGAGTTGTCAGTTGTTGAGTATTATCTGGATATCCTGCTCTTTGGGGACAGGGCAGATAAGGAAGCACTTGTAAAAGAAAAATGGAAGGAGGTGGAGCGGATTGAGCAATGCGAAAGAGAAGATAAAGGAGATCGCTACAAAAGAACAGAAAGATGCCATGAAAGAAATGCTCCAGATGGTAGATAAAAGCAAAGTCGATGAAGTGAAACAGATGCTGGAATATACACAGAAAGGAACTGCGAAAGCAACGGTTGGAAATTATATGGTTGTGCTGAGAAATGATCCGCTTGTGCGTGAGAGTATGAAATACAATAAGCTGACAGGCAGGATTGATATTGTAAAAAAACTCTGGTGGAATGAGGAAGTCTGCAAGCTGGATGATGATGGCAGGACTTATTTCTACTATTTCTTTGAATGCTATTACAAACTCACAAGTGAAAAATGTATGGATAAGGCACTCCGTATAGAAGCCAACAGCCGGGCATACCACCCGATCTGTGAGTATCTGGAACAACTGGAGTGGGACGGGCAGGAGAGAATCCGTTATGTCCTGCAACGGTACATGGGGGCAGATGCTTCGGATTTTGTCTATGAGGTTGTGAAGCACTTCCTGATGGAAGCATTAAGCAGAATCTACCGTCCCGGTTGTAAAGCAGATGAAATGCTTTGTCTGGTAGGTCAGCAGGGAGCCGGAAAATCCACATTTTTCCGTTTTCTTGCATTGAACGATGACTGGTTTTCTGATGATCTGAAGCAGTTGAATGACAGTAAGATATACGAGCATCTCCGGGGACACTGGATTATGGAAATGTCGGAGATGATTGCTGCAATCAGTGCAAAGAGCAATGAGGAAATCAAGTCATTCCTGACCAGACAGAAAGACACTTACCGGAACCCTTATGATAAATATGAGGAAGACCGGAAGCGTCAGTGTATCTTTGCAGGTTCAACGAACACAAGGCAGTTCATTCCTTTTGACCGTACTGGGGCAAGACGGTTCCTGCCGATTGCCATAGACAGCAGTAAGGCAGAGAAGCATATCCTCGATGATGAAAAAGAAGCCAGATCCTATTTTGACCAGTTGTGGGCAGAAGCAATGGAAATCTACTGGTCAACGGAGAATAAGAGCAGCCTGTTGAAGTTCTCAAAGGAAATGGAGCAGGAGATCAGTGAATACCGAAAACAGTTCACACAGGAAGATACGATGGCAGGAATGATACAAGGCTGGCTGGACACTTATAAAGGTAGTCATGTATGTTCCGTCCAGATCTGGAAAGAAGCCTTTGACCATTTTGACCGGGAGCCGAAAAAATTCGAGACAAATGAGATCTGTTCCATTATGGATACGCAGATCGCTGGCTGGAAGAGAGCCGGAGTCCACAGATTTTCAAAGGAGGGATATGGCAGACAGAGAAGCTGGATCAGGGAAGGAGCAGAAGAAGAGGGTGGCAACGAACCGGATAAAGATGGATTTACAAAGCTGACGAAAGCAGAACAGTTGGAGCTGCCATTTGATCTGCCCGACAGAGAGAAAGGCTGATTTTGATGCCGAAAGGCTACTGATTACCCGGAAATTTACTGCTTGTTGACATTTTTGTTGACACCAAAATCCTTTGTATTTACCGGTGTTTCAGCTACTTTTTAACAGGTGTCAACGAGAACATTCAAAAAACTTTTCAATAGTATTTTGGAAAACAGAAATAACTACCCGAAAAAAGTTTCAAACCCCATGTTGACACTTGCGTTGTCAGCGTGCCGATAAACTCCCGGCAGGGACAGAAGCAAACCTCTCTCTGTCGGGCACAGGAAAGAAAGGAAATAGATGATTATGGAAAAAATGATGAATAAAAAAACAGAAGGAAACACATTTACAAAGAAAATCGGGCAGACAGTATATGTTGTCCGCTATCATTTCAATGAAGATGCAAAGGAAACCATGCAAGAAAAGATTAACCGGATGCTGGTTACAGAAGCAAGCCGACAGGAAATGTAGCTGAGCGAAGTGACTTGACTGAGTAAATCGAAATGGAAATATGTCTGATAGTGTGATATGATTTGAATGGCAAAAGATATTTTAAGGAACAGACATGCTAGCGTTAAGTTTGCTAAGGAGAATAATATGGAATGGTTCGGAATTGTAGCATTGTTGCTGTTACTTTGTTATTCGGCGTATCCGGGAAAAGTAAAGCGTTTAGAAACGAAAGTAAAACGATTGGAGAAAAAGCAGAGAGGAGTGGCATATATGTCAAAGCTGATTAATGATCTTGTAGGAAAACAATGTATTATCACATCAGAGTTCATTTTTAGTTTTGCGGGAAAAACTGAATTATCCTGCAAGATAATAGACGCAGATGATGAATGGATAAAAATTTGTTATACAGAGAAAAAAGATAAGCAGGTAGTTAAGCTGATGCGAATTGAAAATATTGAATCAATAGAAGAACAGTAAGTTCTATTTTAGAAATTCAGAGGAGTAAAGAGCATGGATTATAATTTACAAAAAAATCAAAATGCAGAACAGACTTATCATTCTATTCGTAATTCTATTGTGTCTGCACAACATCGTTTAAGCACAGCGGTAAATTCTGCTATGGTAACAACTTATTGGGAAATTGGAGAACAGATTTTTAAAGCATGTGGAGAAAATGATCGCGCAGAATACGGAAAGAAATTATTGGAATATCTTTCTGAGCAGCTGACCGCAGAGTTCGGAAAAGGTTTTGATAAATCGAATCTTCGTAAGATGAGGCAGTTTTATTGCACTTTTCCAATTCGAGACACACTGTGTCCTGAATTGAGCTGGTCACATTATCGTGTCTTGATGCGTATAAATGATGAACAGGCAAGAAGATTTTATATGGAAGAATGTGCAAAAGCAGCATGGAGTGTTCGTCAACTGGAACGGCAGATCAATACGATGTATTATCAGCGTATTTTAGCAAGCCAGGATAAGATAGCGGTTGCAAATGAAATTCAAACAACAGAGCCAAAACCAGAATATGAGAAAATAGTGAAAGATCCTTATGTTATGGAATTTCTGCAGATTCAGCCTGACACACATGTATATGAAGGAGATTTGGAACAGGCATTGATTGATCATCTTCAACATTTCCTTTTGGAACTTGGAAGAGGATTTTCATTTGTAGCACGCCAGAAAAGGTTTACATTGGATGGACAGGACTTTTTTATTGATCTGGTATTTTACAACTATATTTTAAAATGTTTCGTTCTCATTGACTTGAAAATGGGTAAACTGACTCATCAGGATCTAGGACAAATGCAGATGTATGTGAATTACTATACTCGTGAAATGATGAATGAAGGAGACACGCAGCCTATTGGGATTGTACTTTGTGCAGATAAGGGAGATTCTATTGTAAAATATACGCTTCCTGAAGATAATCACCAGATATTTGCATCGAAATATTTCACCTATCTGCCGTCAGAGGAAGAATTGAAACGTGAATTAAATTTGAAAGAATTTCACAAAAAAGAATAAAAACGGAAATACAAAGCGGAAGTTATAGTAAAGGAGATTTACAATGGAGTTTTGGATTTTTATGTTGATTATGGATTTAATTCTTCCATTTACGATGATTGGTTTTGGAAAATATTTTATGAAAAAGGCTCCAAAGGAAATAAATTCAGTATTCGGATATCGGACTTCGATGTCTATGAAGAATAAAGATACATGGGAATTTGCTCATAAATATTGCGGTAAAGTCTGGTATGTCTGTGGAATGGTTATGTTGCCAATAACAGTAATATTCATGCTTTTAGTAATTGGAAAAAATGAAGATTGTGTTGGGAGTATAGGAGGAATTATCTGTGGTGTTCAACTTATTCCTTTAATTGGGTCTATTCTCCCAACAGAAATAGCATTAAAAAAGAATTTTGATAAGAATGGAACAAGACGATAAAGTTTGCAGAATTAAGAAAATCGGAATTTGTGAAGGAGGAATATACTATGAATATAGGGCTTTGGCTATGTGGAGTTTTGGTTATTCCATTTGTGATTATAGGAGTGTTATTTGCAATATTTAAAGAAAAAGCGGCTAAATTTGTTTCGGGATTTAATTCATTATCGAAAGAAGAGCAGGCATTGTATGATAAAGCTCATCTTTCTCGTGATATAAAAAATCAGTGTTTTACATGGGCTGGCATAATGTTAGTAGGAGCAGTGTTGTCTTATTTTTTAACACCATATATGGCTATTCCGGCTTTTATTATTTGGCTCGTTTTATTTTTCAAAGAGGTTCACTTTGACACGCACAAAGCATTTGAAAAATATTTATTAAAATAAATTCCAGATGATAAAGCAGAAGTATAGGGTTTGATTCATATGATTTCAGTAAAAAAACAGAGAATTGCTGCTATTATGGTTTTAAGTTCCATCATGCTGATTTTACTTTTGTCGCTAAATTTCCGACTCTGGAGTGGATATTATGCAGAAGGGGATTTGGAAAGTATAGTCATACAGCAGATGGAATGCTTGGAAAAGTCAAATAGTGAAAACGATATAAGCGAAAGTATATGTTTGCATTTCTATGAGTGTATATGTTTCGGTGGAATAGAAATAATGGTGCTCTGGGTATATGATGGCTTTAAAGACCTCGGACAAGGTGAGTTTTCTTTCAGACCGGGAGTTACCCTTTGCAGTCTATCGGTTCGGATGGATGATTAAATACTTCTGATAATCAAATTTAAAATTTATTATCAGGAGGAACTTCGATGTATGTATTAAATGCAAATCATATTTCAAAAAGTTATAAAACTGCAGGAGAAACTATGCGGATTTTGCAGAATGTGAATCTGCAAGTTATGAAAGGAGAAATGGTTGCTATTATGGGACCATCCGGCAGTGGAAAGACTACTCTGCTCCATGTGCTGACCGGGGTTGACACACCGGACGATGGAGAAATCGTAATAGGAGGAGAAACGTTTTCACGGCTTACGGAAGAAGAGAAGGCATTTTTTCGCAGAAAGCATATGGGAATGATTTTTCAGGATTTCCAGCTTTTGGAGAGTTTGACGGTAAAAGAAAATATATTGTTACCACTCATTCTTGAACGAAAAGAAGCAGACATCCAGCAAGAGCGTTTTTCAAGAATAGCGGATGTGCTCGGCATTGAAAAATTAGCTGACAAAGGAATTACGGAAATATCGGGAGGTCAGAAACAGAGAGTTGCGATTGGCAGGGCGCTGATCAATGAACCGGATATTATTTTTGGAGATGAGCCAACAGGAAGCCTTGACCGAAAGACCACCGGGGATGTGATGCGATGTATGAAACAGATGAATCAACGGTCTGGCATCAGCTTTCTGCTTGTGACACATGATGCTTATACGGCATCCTTTTGTGACCGGGTACTTTTTCTACAGGATGGGAATCTGGCAAAAGAAGTAAAGAAAGAGAACACTGCCGATAATTTCAGAGAAGATATATGGAAAACGCTGTGCGGTTTGGGAGGTGGAAAAGATGACCTTTTTTGATATTTCCCGAAAGATGCTGAAAGCTGGTTTTTACAAATATCGATTGTACTTTCTATGCAATTTATCTGCAACGGCATTATTCTGTTGTTTTGCAGTTATTTCCACAAACAGGACGTTTATGAATGCGTCGATTGTAAATTCATCAATATCCAATAACGTTTATCTTCCATTTTTTCTGTCTGCAGTGTTTCTGGTTTTTTTTCTTCCTGTTTCGTGTCAGGCATTTCTGGCATCAAGAAAACAGGAATACGGAGTGATGTTTTCTCTTGGCATGAGCCGGAAGGAAGCGTTTAGAAACTTACTTTTTGAAAATGTGATCATATCCGTGCTGGCATTAGCAATAGCACTTGCGGCAGGAACTGTGCTGTCATTTTTATTTTTTTCCGTTATCATTTATGCAATAGATGTTCACGGAGTGCAATGGCAGTTTTGCCCGGAAGCATATAAGCTTACAGCAGTTCTATATACAGTAGTGGTGGCAGTTGCCTTTATCCTGAATGCCGGGAGACTTATGCTGGATAAAATCGGAACCCTGCTAAAAGCACAATATCGGGCAGAAAAAACAGGAAAGATTGGTACGTTCTTATGCAGACTTGCACCCAACTACATGAGGTTTCATCTGGTGGAATGGTCATTTGTCCGCAGACACAAGAAAGAATGGGGATGTAGGTATGTTTTAGCCTCTCTCATAATAGCGGTATCTGTTATGCTTACGGGGGTATGTGTGACTTTATATCCGGCTTTTCTACAGGATGCAAAAAGTTATTCTCCCTATGACATGGTGTACTCAGAAATCTATGGAATGAATCAGGTTTCAGTACAGGATGTCCTTCATATATTGGAGAAAAATGGTGTTACTGTAGAACAGGTTATTCAGCTTCCCTATATCAGAGATGATGTTTTTAATTACTTTCCTGTGACAGAAATAAACCGGGATTTTGGATGTGATTATCAGATTCAGGAAGGCGAGTTTTTGAATTTGTTTCAGTACAATTTGGAAGATGGGTATGAACATAACATACAGCCAGTATCTACTGTAACGATTTCCGGGGACAGAAAGCTGCAGTCTGTTGGAACAGATGTAAAGATACTGTTTAATCAAAATCCGACCTTTGCAGATAAAACACTGATCATCAACGATTCTGATTTCGAAAAATTAAGTGCAGATATAACAGGTAGTGCTGGTATCGCAAACTTGTTTCAGTTTCAGAATTGGGAAGATTCTTATGCGGGAGTATGTGAAGTAAAAGAATATCTGCAGGAAAGCAATCAGTTGAATGAAGATGAGCAGACATATTATGAATTGTCTTCGAAAGTGGAGAAATACCAGGATGCAAAGAAATCAGGACAATTTTTATTATTTTTGATGGCATTTGTGATAGGGCTTATGATAATGGCTGAGTTTCTGTTAATTCATTCACGTATCCAGGCAGAGAAGGAAGAAAATAGCAGGGTCGTTTGTAGTTTGCGAATGTTGGGAATGATAGACAAGGAAATGGTAAAGTGCCTATGTTATAAGAATTTTCTAAGATTTATACCGCCATCGGTTGTGGGAACAATCCTTTCTTTCCTGCCATCTTATTATCTGAATGAGAGTTATGGAATGGGGACGAATGGAATTCTGGCAGGAATCGTATTTGGAGTGATTTTGACAGTCGGAATATTCGTAGTGATACGCAGGTATTCTGAAAAAGAAGAAAAACTTTATGAAAGCGGTTTTATAATACAAGGAAGAGGATTTTTCGAGAGGATTTTTTGATTATAGATAAGTAGAAAAAGATTCAAATCCTGTGTATAATTAAAAGATAAAGATAGAGACAACTCGGAATTTCAGGGGGTGTTTTTATGCCACAAATGAATAAGGGAGGAAAATTTATTTTCGGGAAATCAC
>ERZ825324.2723-NODE-2723-length-17791-cov-3.412945_pt1 | contig 17791 bp, 30 predicted proteins | sample MGYA00519859_ERZ825324 | MGnify/ENA primary metagenome ERZ825324 (study PRJEB31778, sample SAMEA3449198) | human gut metagenome | biome: human gut; feature: human-associated habitat; material: faeces | place: United Kingdom | collected 2010/2012 ... | reverse complement strand
CCTGCCACAGTACGACGTGAACGCCAAGGGCATCACGGGCGACAAGGTCGTCCACGGCGACGACGTGACCACGCCGGCCAACCCCTATGCCGTGCGCAATCCGAACACTGGCACGCGTGAGTCGCTGGCTGGTGACCCGTATAACTACGACATCAAGAACGTGTGGGGTTACACCTACGACGCGACCCGTACCGGCACCGAGGGCGTCGGCTACGTGAGTGCCGAGATGAGCGCCAACGGCAAGCTCGTCCTCAAGGTCTGGTACCGCGCCGTCGAGAACGGCACGACCTTCTTCGTCCAGAACTGGTACGTGCCCGTTGACTCGCAGGGCAAGAAGCTCACGCCGCTCAAGGCCGGCGACACCATCACGGTAGACAACCTTTTCTCGGAAAGCGACTTCGTCGACATCCAGGGAACATCTAAAGGTAAAGGCTACCAGGGCGTGGTGAAGCGCCATGGCTTCGGCGGTGTAGGCCAGAGCACTCATGGCCAGCACAACCGTCTGCGTGCTCCCGGTTCGGTGGGCGCCTGCTCTTATCCCGCAAAGGTGTTCAAGGGCATGCGTATGGCCGGCCAGATGGGCAATGAGAACGTGACTGTGCAGAACCTCCAGGTGCTGCGCGTGATGCCGGAGCACAATCTGCTTCTGATCAAGGGTTCGATACCCGGATGTAAAGGTTCAATCGTAATAATTGAGAAATAATGGAACTCGCTATATACAATATCAAAGGTGAGGACACCGGCCGCAAGGCGGAGCTCAACGACGCCGTATTCGCTATCGACGCCAACGAGCATTCGGTATACCTCGACGTGAAGCAGTATCTGGCCAACCAGCGTCAGGGCACACACAAGTCGAAGGAGCGCAGCGAGGTTTCGGGCTCGACCCGCAAGCTCCACAAGCAGAAGGGCGGCGGCGGCGCACGTATCGGCGACATCAACTCGCCCGTACTCGTGGGCGGCGGCCGTGTTTTCGGCCCGCGTCCCCGCGACTACCGCTTCAAGCTCAACAAGAAGGTGAAGCAGCTCGCCCGCCGCAGCGCCTGGACCTACAAGGTGCAGGACGGTCAGGTGAAAGTGGTGGAAAACTTCACTTTCGAGGCTCCGAAGACTAAAGATTTTATAAATTTTGCTAAAAATCTTGAAGCCGAGGGCAAAAAGGTGCTTGTCATTTTAGCAGACAATAATAAAAACGTATATTTGTCGGCTCGAAACGTTCCGGGTGCCTGCATCATGCGCGCTGCGGACGTCAACACTTATGCGATAATGAACAGCAATGCCATCCTCCTGACGGAAGGTGGCCTTGAGGTCATAAACAATCTTTGACAAATAAGCAACTCGAAATGGACATAACGATAACCCCCATAGTCACCGAAAAGGCGACGAAGCTGACGGAGAAGCTCAACCGCTACACCTTCCGCGTGTCGCCCCAGGCCAACAAGGCCGAGATCAAGAGCCTTGTGGAGAAGCTTTACGGCGTCAAGGTTGTGAGCGTCAACACTGCAGTGGTGCGCGGCAAGAACAAGAGCCGCTGGACCAAGAGCGGCCTTCTCCGCGGCAAGAGCAACTCGTACAAGAAGGCTTTCATCACTGTAGGCGAAGGCCAGACGATAGACTTTTACAGCAACATATAAATAAGAGATGGCAGTAAGAAAATTCAAGCCCACAACACCGGGGCAGAGACACAAGGTTATTGGCGTGTTTAAAGGTACGATCACTGCTACTACGCCAGAAAAATCTCTTACAGTCGGCAAAAAATCCTCGGGCGGCCGCAACGCCGAGGGACACCTCACCAACCGTTACCTGGGTGGGGGTCACAAGAGGAAATACCGCATCATCGACTTCAAGAGAAACAAAGACGGTGTGCCTGCCGTGGTAAAGTCGATAGAGTATGACCCCAACAGGTCGGCGCGCATCGCGCTGCTCTACTACGTCGACGGAGCCAAGGCATACATCATTGCACCCAACGGCCTGGAAGTAGGCGCCAAGGTGATGAGCGGAGCTGAAGCAGCTCCCGAGGTAGGCAATTCGCTTCCTCTGAAAAACATCCCTGTCGGTACCCTCATCCACTGCATCGAGCTCCGCCCCGGACAGGGCGCGTTCATGGCTCGTTCGGCCGGCACATTCGCGCAGCTTATCTCGCGCGAGGGCGACTATGCTATAATCAAATTACCTTCGGGCGAGACCCGCAAGATCCTGGCCGCATGCAAGGCTACGGTAGGCGTCGTGGGCAACAGCGAGCACTCGCTGGAGCGCAGCGGCAAAGCCGGACGCTCACGCTGGCTGGGCCGCCGTCCGCGCAACCGCGGCGTCGTGATGAACCCTGTCGACCACCCGATGGGCGGCGGCGAGGGACGCGCTTCGGGCGGACACCCGCGTTCGCGCAAGGGTCTCTACAGCAAGGGTCTGAAGACACGTGCACCGAAGAAGGCCTCTTCGAAGTACATTATTGAAAGAAGAAAAAAGTAATCTGATTAAGTAGAAGCAAATATGAGTCGTTCGTTAAAGAAAGGGCCGTATATCAGCGTGAAGCTGGAGAAGAAGGTGACCGCGATGGAAGAGAGCGGCAAGAAGTCGGTGATCAAGACATGGAGCCGCGCTTCGATGATCGCTCCCGAGTTCGTAGGCCATACGTTTGCGGTTCACAACGGCAACAAGTTCATCCCCGTCTACGTGACCGAGAACATGGTAGGCCACAAGCTGGGAGAATTCGCTCCGACACGCAACTTCCGCGGCCACGGCGGCAACAAGAAGTGATAGCGGAGCGCCGACATTAACAAGAAAAAAGAAAGAAAAATACAAATGGGTGTAAGAAAAAGAAATACTGCCGAAAGGATCAAGGCCGAGCGCAAGGAGATCGCCTTCGCTAAGCTGACCAATATCCCTTCGTCGCCGCGCAAGATGCGTCTTGTGGCGGATATGGTGCGCGGTGTGGAAGTGTACCGTGCGCTGGGCATCCTGAAGTTCTCCAACAAGGAGGCCGCTGCCAAGCTCGAGAAGCTGCTGCGGAGCGCTATCGCCAACTGGGAAGCCAAGAATGAGAGAAAGGCCGAGAACGGCGAGCTGTGTGTGAGCACCATCTACGTTAACTGCGCTCCGATGCTGAAGCGTCTGCGTCCGGCTCCCCAGGGCCGCGGTTACCGTATCCGCAAGCGTGCCAACCACGTGACTCTCATAGTTGACACAATCGAAAACGCTAAAAAGAAAGCATAAGGCATGGGACAGAAAGTAAATCCTGTTAGCAATCGTCTGGGAATCATCCGCGGTTGGGACTCCAACTGGTATGACGTCAAGAAACTGCCCGACAATATCCTTGAGGATTCGAAGCTGCGCAAGTATCTCAACGTCCGCCTTGCCAAGTGCAGCGTGTCGCGCATCGTCATCGAGCGCACTCTCAAGCTTATCACCATCACGGTGTGCACCTCGCGTCCGGGCCTGATCATAGGCAAGGGCGGCCAGGAGGTCGACAAGCTTAAGGAAGAGCTCAAGAAGATCACCGACAAGGATGTGCAGATCAATATTTTCGAAGTGAAGCGTCCGGATCTCGACGCCCAGATCGTGGCAAGCACGATCGCGCGCCAGATCGAGGGCAAGATCGCCTACCGCCGTGCTGTCAAGATGGCCATCGCCTCTACGATGCGCAGCGGCGCCGAGGGCATCAAGGTGCAGATCAGCGGCCGTCTGAACGGCGCCGAGATCGCGCGCTCCGAGATGTTCAAGGAGGGCCGTACGCCTCTCCACACACTGCGTGCCGACATCGACTACGCTCTTGTGGAGGCCCACACCAAGGTGGGTGTGATCGGCGTCAAGGTGTGGATCTGCCGTGGCGAGGTCTATGGCAAGAAAGATCTGGCTCCTTCATTCACTGCTCAGAGCAAAGAGAGCCGTCCGGGCCAGGGCGCTCCCCGTCGCGACCGCGGCGGCCGCGGATTCCGCGGCGGTAAGGGCGGCGCAGGCAACCGTTAAACCAACTCATAGTAAAAGAAGATGTTACAACCCAAGAAAACAAAATTCCGCCGCGCGCAGAAAGGCCGCATGAAGGGCATCGCTCAGCGTGGCAACCAGTTGGCCTTCGGTTCGTTTGGCATTAAGACTCTTGAGTCGAAGTGGATCACGGGCCGTCAGATCGAGGCTGCCCGTGTGGCCGTGACCCGCTACATGCAGCGTCAGGGCCAGATATGGATCCGCATTTTCCCCGACAAGCCTATCACCAAGAAGCCTGCCGAGGTGCGAATGGGTAAAGGTAAAGGTTCGCCCGAAGGCTTCGTGGCTCCTGTGACTCCCGGCCGCATGCTCATCGAGGTGGAGGGCGTCAGCTACGACATCGCGAAGGAGGCTCTGCGCCTTGCAGCCCAGAAGCTTCCGGTGATAACGAAGTTTGTGGTACGTCGTGACTATGATCCGACTCAAAACGTGTAAGCGATTATGAAAAAAGTAGAGATAAAAGAGCTGAGCACGCAGGACCTCAAGGAGCGTCTGGAAGTGATGGAGCATGAATATGCGCAGCTGAAGATCAATCATTCGGTATCTCCGATTGACAATCCCGCTCAGATACGCCGCGACCGCCGCATGATAGCCCGCGTGAAGACAGAGTTGCGCCAGCGTGAGCTCAACAACAAATAAACAGCGCTGAGGAAACTATGGAAGAAAGAAATTTACGTAAGGAACGCATAGGCGTTGTGTCGAGCAACAAGGGCGACAAGACGATCACTGTGACCGTGAAGTGGAAGGAGAAACACCCCATCTACGGCAAGTTTGTCAACAAGACCAAGAAGTATCACGCCCACGACGAGAACAACGAGTGCTCTGTAGGCGACACCGTAAGACTGATGGAGACGCGCCCCCTGAGCAAGACCAAGAGATGGAGATTAGTAGAAATCATCGAAAAAGTTAAGTAAGCATCATGATACAGACAGAAAGCCGATTGACTGTAGCCGACAACAGCGGCGCCAAGGAGGCCCTGTGCATCCACGTGCTGGGTGGCACCGGCCGCCGCTACGCCACAGTGGGCGACATCATCGTGGTGTCGGTCAAGAGCGTGATCCCTTCGTCGGACGTGAAGAAGGGCACGGTGTCGAAGGCCGTGGTGGTACGCACCAAGAAGGAGATCCGCAGACAGGACGGAAGCTATATCCGCTTCGACGACAATGCCTGCGTGCTTCTCAACAATGCCGGCGAACTGCGCGGCACCCGTATCTTCGGTCCGGTGGCCCGCGAACTCCGCGCCACCAACATGAAGATCGTGTCGCTGGCTCCGGAAGTGTTATAATCCCCGTGAAAGTACAACAGAGACAATGAACAAGATTAATATCAAGAAGGGCGACACAGTCTACGTGCTTGCGGGCGACGACCGCGGCAAGACGGGCCGCGTGCTGAAGGTCGATACGGCCAAGCAGCGTGCCATCGTGGAGGGCGTGAATGTCGTCACGAAGGCAACCAAGCCCAGCGCCAAGCATCCGCAGGGCGGATTAGTGAAGATGGAGGCTCCGGTACACGTTTCGAATCTGAGCCTGATTGACCCCAAGAGCGGCAAGCCTACCCGCGTCTACCGCAAGAAGGACGCAGAGGGACACGCCGTACGTTACGCACAAAAGTCAGGAGAGGAGATTAAGTGATGAGCACAACGACACTGAAAAACGACTATAAGGAGCGCATAGTGCCTGCTCTTGAGAAGCAGTTCAACTATACAAGCGTCATGCAGGTGCCCCGTCTGAAGAAGATTGTGATCAATCAGGGTCTGGGCGACGCCACTCAGGACAAGAAGATCATCGAGACCGCTATCCGCGAGCTGACCGACATCACCGGCCAGAAGGCTGTGGCCACTCTCTCGCGCAAGGATATCTCCAACTTCAAGCTTCGCAAGAAGATGCCCATCGGCGTGATGGTGACTCTTCGCCGCGACAAGATGTATGAGTTCCTGGAGCGTCTGATCCGCGTGGCTCTGCCTCGTATCCGCGACTTCAAGGGTATCGAGGGCAAGCTCGACGGCCGTGGCAACTACACTCTGGGCATCACCGAGCAGATCATCTTCCCGGAGATCAACATCGACAATATCAGCAAGCTGATGGGCATGAACATCACTTTCGTGACCTCGGCCGACACCGACGAAGAGGGCTACGCTCTGCTCAAGGAGTTCGGTCTGCCCTTTAAGAATGCTAAAAAGTAAACAACAAGCAGACTATAAGAAATGGCAAAAGAATCAATGAAAGCCCGCGAGGTGAAGAGAGACAAGCTCGTGGCCAAGTATGCCGCCAAGCACGATGCCCTGAAGGCAGCCGGCGACTATGAGGGCCTGCAGCTTCTGCCGAAAAACGCCTCGAAGGTGCGCATGCACAACCGCTGCACCATCACAGGCCGTCCGAAAGGCTACATGCGCCAGTTCGGACTGTCGAGAATACAGTTCCGCGAGATGGCCTCGCAGGGTCTGATTCCGGGTGTAAAGAAGGCAAGCTGGTAAACATATGCTGCGCGGGACGCCCTGCCATAGTGCCGTCGACGGCACGGCGGAGGCGGCTCTCCGGAATGAAAACCGACGAGTATTAAATATTGTTCGGCCTGTCCGAATCAATTTAAACAATATCAAAAAATGACTGATCCAATAGCAGATTATCTGACAAGATTGAGGAATGCCATCAAGGCCAACCACCGCGTGGTGGAGATCCCTGCCTCAAACTTGAAAAAAGAAATCACCAAGATTCTTTTTGAACAAGGCTATATTCTTAACTATAAGTTTATAGACGGTGAGACCCCGGCAGGCGTGATAAAGATCGCGCTGAAGTATGATCCGGTTGACAAGGTCAACGCGATAAAGGACCTCAAGAGGGTATCGCGTCCGGGTCTGCGCCAGTATACTGGCTACAAGGACATGCCCCGCGTGCTCAACGGACTGGGTATCGCCATACTGTCGACTTCGCAGGGCGTGATGACCAACAAGAAGGCCAAAGACCTTAAGGTCGGAGGCGAAGTGCTGTGTTACGTTTATTAATGGAGGAGGATAGATTATGTCAAGAATAGGTAAGGCTCCCATAGCAATCCCTGCCGGCGTGACCGTGAAAGTGTCCGGCGACGTGGTGACCGTCAAGGGTCCCAAGGGCGAACTCAGCCAGAAGATCAATCCCGAACTCCAGATCACGGTCGAGGACGGACATCTTACTCTGACCCGTCCGAGCGACGACCGCGAACATCGTGCGCAGCACGGTCTTTACCGTGCTCTTATCCACAACATGGTGGTGGGAGTGTCGGAAGGCTACCGCAAGGAGATGGAACTGGTGGGTGTGGGCTACCGTGCTGCGGCTACGGGCCAGGTGCTCGAGCTGTCGCTGGGTTACTCCCACGCCATCTATATAAAGCTTCCGCCGGAGGTCAAAGTAGAGGCCAAGAGCGAGCGTAACAAGAATCCGCTGATCATCCTGGAGAGCGACGACAAGCAGCTCCTGGGTCAGGTCTGCGCCAAGATCCGCTCGCTGCGCAAGCCGGAGCCCTATAAGGGCAAGGGTATCAAGTTTGTCGGTGAGGTTATCCGCCGCAAGTCGGGTAAGTCGGCAAGCGCCAAGTAAACTCTAAAAGCATACTACAATGATCTCCAAGAAAGACAGAAGAAATAAAATCAAGGCCCGTATCCGTGGCAAGATTTCGGGCACTGCCGCGCGTCCCCGCATGTCGGTGTTCCGCAGCAACAAGCAGATTTACGTGCAGCTGATCGATGATCTTCAGGGCAAGACTCTTGCCTCGACTTCGTCGAAGGGCATCGAGGGCGGCACAAAGTGTGAAATCGCCGCGAAGGTGGGCCAGGCTATCGCCAGCAAGGCTCAGGCCGCAGGTATCACGGAGGTGGTGTTCGACCGCAACGGATATCTGTTCCACGGCAGGGTAAAATCATTGGCCGACGCAGCTCGCGAGGGCGGTCTTAAATTTTAAGCATCATGGTAAAGAATAGCAATAAAGTAAAGTCGACAAACGATCTTGACCTGAAGGATCGCCTTGTGGCCATCAACCGTGTGACCAAGGTGACCAAGGGCGGCCGCACGTTCACTTTCGCCGCCATCGTAGTGGTAGGCGACGAAAAGGGCGTCGTAGGCGTGGGCCTGGGTAAAGCCAACGAGGTGACTGCCGCGATCGCCAAGGGCGTCGAGGCTGCGAAGAAGAATCTTATCAAGGTGCCTGTCCACAAGGGTACGATCCCTCACGAGCAGGAAGCCAAGTTCGGCGGCTCGCGTGTGATCCTCAAGCCTGCATCGGAAGGTACGGGCGTGAAGGCCGGCGGCGCCATGCGTGCCGTGCTGGAGAGCGTGGGCATCTCCGACGTGCTTGCCAAGAGCAAGGGCTCTTCCAACCCCCACAATCTCGTTAAGGCCACTCTGGCCGCTCTGGGCGAGATGCGCAGCCCGGCCGATGTGGCCCGCGTCCGCGGTATCTCGATGGAACAGGTGTTTAACGGTTAAATAAGTCTCATTACTGAAATGGCACAGATAAAGATTACGCAGGTCAAGAGCCGCATCGGCGCTCCGGCAGTGCAGAAGCGCACTCTCGATGCCCTCGGCCTGAAGAAGATGAATCACACGGTGGTGAAAGAAGACACTCCGTCGGTGATGGGAATGGTTAACAAAGTACGTCACCTCGTGAGTGTGACCAACGCTTAAAACTGACAATTAGACATGGAACTGAATAATCTGCGTCCGGCAGTAGGGTCTGTGACCCGCAAGACGCGCATAGGCCGCGGCCAGGGTTCGGGCAAAGGCGGCACATCAACCCGCGGCCACAAGGGCGCCAAGTCGCGCTCGGGCTACAAGCGCAAGATCGGCTTCGAAGGCGGTCAGATGCCTCTGCAGCGTCGTCTGCCGAAGTTTGGCTTCAAGAATATCAACCGTGTGGAGTACAAGGCCATCAATATCGGCACGCTCGACGAGCTGGCCGCAGCCAAGGGTCTTGAGAAGATCGGCATCGAGGAGATGCGTCAGGCAGGCTATATCAACCGCAACCAGCTCGTGAAGGTGCTGGGCGACGGCAAGCTTCAGCGCGCTCTCCAGGTTGAGGCCAACGCTTTCTCCAAGTCGGCTGAAAAGGCTATAACAGAGGCCGGCGGCACAATCTCTAAAATCTGAATGTAATGAGATTTGTCGAAACGCTTAAAAATATCTGGACAATCGATGAGCTGCGCAAGCGCATTCTTGTGACGCTTCTTCTGGTGCTCGTGTATCGTCTTGGCTGTTACGTGGTGCTCCCAGGTATCAGCCCGGCCGATCTCGACGCGCTGTCGAAGTTCACAAACAAGAGCGGTCTGATGCAGCTCCTCGACATGTTCTCGGGCGGCGCCTTCTCTCAGGCGTCGATCTTCGCGCTGGGTATCATGCCCTACATCACGGCGTCGATCGTGATACAGCTTCTGGGCATGGTGCTGCCTTCGTTCCAGAAGATGATGCGCGAGGGCGAGAGCGGTCGCCAGAAACTCAACCAGTACACGCGCTATCTGACGGTGCTCATCCTTTTGCTTCAGGGACCGGCATATCTGGTCAATCTGCAGGTGCAGGTGAGCGCGGCCGGCGCCGCCTCGACCATGGGCTTCTGGACGGTGGCTTACCTTACGGTGATACTTGCCGCCGGCTCGATGTTCATCATGTGGCTCGGCGAGCGCATCACTGACCGCGGTATAGGCAACGGTATCTCCTTCATCATCCTGGTGGGCATCATAGCCCGTCTGCCGCAGGCTCTCTTCTATGAGTTTACAAGCCGCATGCCGGGTTCTACCGGCTCGCAGGGCGGTCTGGTGATGTTCGTCGTGGAGCTGATCCTGCTCTTTGCCGTGACAGTGGGAGCTGTGCTTCTGGTGCAGGGCACACGCAAGGTGCCCGTGCAGTATGCGAAGCGTATCGTAGGCAACCGCCAGTATGGCGGCGCACGCCAGTATATCCCTCTGAAAGTCAATGCGGCGGGTGTGATGCCTATCATCTTCGCGCAGGCGATCATGTTTATCCCCATCACTCTGGCCGGATTCGGCTCGAATGAGAATTCCAACGGTTTCTTCGCTGCCTTCAGCGATATCAACGGATTCTGGTACAATCTGGTCTACTTCCTGATGATCGTGGCCTTCACTTACTTCTATACAGCCATCACGGTGCGTCCGACTCAGATGGCTGAGGATATGAAGCGCAACAACGGTTTCATACCCGGCGTGAAGCCCGGCAAGAAGACAGCTGAGTATCTCGACAGCATCATGTCGCGCATTACTCTGCCCGGATCGCTGTTCCTCGGTATCGTGGCCATACTGCCGGCTTTCGCAAGGTTCTTCGGCATCAGCCAGAACTTCGCGCAGTTCTTCGGCGGCACATCGCTGCTCATCATGGTGGGCGTGGTGCTGGATACTCTCCAGCAGATTGAGAGCCATCTGATGATGCATCACTACGATGGTCTGATGAAGGAAGGCAAGATCAAGGGCCGCACGACCGGCAGCGCTTATTGATGGATTTTTGAACTGAACTTCTTAACCAAGCATAACGCGACAATCGATCACTGACGATGATTTATCTCAAAACACCCGAGGAACTCCAGAAGATGCGTGAGGCGTGCGCCCTGACGAGCGAGACTCTTGGCTACATAGCCACGATGATAGCTCCCGGGGTGACTACCAACCACATCGAGATGAAGGTCCGCGAGTTTATCGCCGACCACGGGGCCAGGGCTGCCTGTCTTGGCTACGGCGGATTTCCGGCCGCTGTGTGCTATGAGGTAAACGAGACGGTGGTGCACGGTTTTCCGTCGAACTATGCGCTCCGGGAGGGCGACATAATAGGCACCGATCTGGTTGTGGAGCTGGATGGGTTCAACGGCGATATGTGCTATACGTTTGCAGTAGGCGAGGTGGCTCCCGAGGTGATGGCTTTGTGCCGCACTACAAAGGAGAGCCTCTACAAGGGCATCGAGGCCTGCCGCGAAGGCAACCGCATAGGTGATATCTCCAATGCCGTCCAGACCTACTGCGAGAGCAGGGGCTACTCGGTGGTCAGGGAGATGTGTGGCCATGGAATCGGCAGGGAGATGCATGAGGAGCCGGAGATATGCAACTACGGCAAGCGCGGCCACGGACCGATGATCCGTTCGGGCATGTGCCTGTGCATCGAGCCGATGATCAATCTCGGCGCCCGCAATATCGTGATAGAGCGCGACGGCTGGACATGCCGCACGCGCGACCGCAAGCCTTCGGCCCACTACGAGCATACGGTGGCTGTGGTCGACGGCGAGACCGAAGTGCTGACTTCGTTCGAGCCGGTGAGGAAAGTGCTCGGCGACAAGTTCATTTAATTTAAATCTTTCATATGGCAAAACAAGCTGCAATCGAACAGGACGGCGTGATCGTCGAGGCTCTGAGCAATGCGATGTTTCGCGTTGAGCTCGAGAACGGCCACGAGATCACGGCCCATATCTCCGGAAAGATGAGGATGCACTACATCAAGATTCTTCCGGGCGACAGGGTGCGCGTGGAGATGTCGCCCTACGACCTCTCCAAGGGACGCATCGCCTTCAGATACAAATGATATTAAAAAACAAGCTAACAGCATAATAGAGATGAAAGTAAGAGCTTCAGTCAAAAAGCGCACCCCGGACAGCAAGATCGTCCGCCGCAAGGGTCGCCTTTATGTGATCAACAAGAAAAATCCCAAATACAAACAGCGTCAGGGATAAATTTATTACTTTTGCAAAAAAATTCAGTCAACATATGGCAGTACGCATAGTGGGAGTTGACCTCCCCCAGAACAAAAGAGGTGAGATAGCGCTGACCTACATCTTCGGCATCGGCCGCAGCGCGGCCAAGTCGATTCTTGCCAAGGCAGGCGTGAATCCTGACATCAAAGTCCAGGACTGGACTGACGAACAGGCAGCAAAGGTGCGCGAAGTGATCGGCGCCGAGCACAAGGTAGAGGGTGATCTCCGCAGCGAGATCCAGCTCAACATCAAGCGCCTGATGGACATAGGCTGCTACCGCGGCATCCGTCACCGCAACGGTCTGCCCGTCCGCGGCCAGAGCACCAAGAACAACGCCCGCACCCGCAAGGGCAAGAAGAAGACCGTGGCAAACAAGAAGAAAGCAACGAAATAAGACTTAAAGCACTATGGCAAAGAAGACAGTAGCAGCGAAGAAAAGAAACGTCAAAGTCGACGCCGCAGGGCAGCTTCACGTTCATTCGTCGTTCAACAACATCATCGTATGCCTGGCCAATTCCGAAGGTCAGGTCATATCTTGGTCGAGCGCCGGCAAGATGGGCTTCAGAGGCTCGAAGAAAAATACTCCTTATGCCGCCCAGATGGCCGCGCAGGATTGCGCCAAGACAGCCTACGACCTGGGTCTGCGCAAGGTGAAGGCTTACGTGAAGGGACCGGGCAACGGCCGCGAGAGCGCCATCCGCACAGTCCACGGAGCCGGCATAGAGGTCACCGACATCATCGACGTGACTCCGCTGCCCCACAACGGATGCCGTCCGCCCAAGCGCCGCCGCGTCTGAGCCGCGGTGAGCATTCACAGCTTGAAAGGCTCTTATAATCTCAACTCACATTCAAAACAATCAAGGGAACGCGCAGGAAGCCCGAACGTGAATAGACCATACAACGAATCACCTCTCTATGGTCGCGGCTGCACAGACTGACATGTCCGGCGCTGACCCCGCAAACCAACTTTATTATAACAATACACAACAATGGCAAGATATACCGGCCCAAAGACAAGAATCGCCCGTAAGTTCGGTGAGCCCATCTTCGGCGAAGACAAGGTGCTCGCTAAGAAAAACTACGCTCCGGGCCAGCATGGCCAGAACCGTCGCCGCAAGACGTCGGAGTATGGCACACAGCTGCGTGAGAAGCAGAAGGCTAAATATACTTACGGAGTGCTTGAGAAGTATTTCCGCAACCTCTTCGACAAGGCTGCCCGCACAAAGGGCATCACCGGCGAGGTGCTCCTTCAGCTTCTTGAGAGCCGTCTCGACAACGTCGTTTACCGTCTTGGCATCGCTCCCACCCGCGCTGCTGCGCGTCAGCTGGTGCTCCACCGCCACATCACCGTCAACGGCGACGTGGTCAACATCGCTTCCTATCATGTAAAGCCGGGCGATGTAGTAGGTGTGCGCGAGCGCTCGAAGTCGCTTGAGGTCATCGCCGACACTCTGGCAGGCTTCAACCACAGCAAATATCCCTGGCTCGAATGGGATGAGAGCGCTAAGGCTGGCAAGCTTCTTCATGTGCCCGCCCGCGAGGATATCCCCGAGAACATCAAGGAGCAGCTTATCGTCGAGCTCTATTCTAAATAATCATAAATGTGGTCCACATGGCTATATTAGCTTTTCAAAAACCTGACAAGGTGCTGATGCTCGAAGCCGACAACCGTTTTGGTAAGTTCGAATTCAAGCCATTGGAACCGGGTTACGGCATAACCATCGGCAACGCTCTGCGGCGCATCCTGCTTTCGTCGCTGGAGGGCTTCGCCATCTCGTCGATCCGTATCGACGGCGTGAAGCATGAGTTTGACACCGTCCCCGGGGTGAAGGAAGATGTCACCAACATCATCCTCAACCTCAAGAAGGTAGACCTCAAGCAGAAGGTTGACGACACTGACTTCGAGAAAGTGACCGTAAAGGTGTCGGGCACCGACGTGTTCAAGGCCGGCGACATAAACAAGGTGCTGACCGGCTTCGAGGTGCTCAATCCCGAGCAGGTGATATGCCACCTCGACCCCGATGCTTCGTTCGCTATCGATCTGACGATCAACAAGGGTCGCGGCTGGGTTCCCGCCGACGAAAACGAAGTGCCTGCCGACGATGTCAATGTCATAGCCATCGACTCGATCTACACACCCATAAAGAACGTCAAATACACAGTCGACAACTTCCGTGTCGACCAGAAGACCGACTACGACAAGCTCACACTTGAGATCACTACCAACGGCTCGATTCTCCCCAAGGATGCCCTGAAGGAGGCAGCCAAGATACTCATCTATCACTTCATGCTCTTCTCCGACGAGAAGATCACTCTCGAGACCGCCGAGGCCGAGGGCAACGAGGAGTTTGATGAGGAGGTGCTCCACATGCGTCAGCTTCTCAAGTCGAAGCTTGTCGACATGGATCTTTCCGTGCGCGCGCTCAACTGCTTGAAGAGCGCTGAAGTGGAGACACTCGGCGAACTGGTGCAGTACAACAAGACCGATCTGCTGAAGTTCCGCAACTTCGGCAAGAAGTCGCTGACTGAGCTCGACGACCTGTTGGCCAGCCTCAACCTTTCGTTCGGAATGGACATTTCAAAGTACAAATTAGATAAAGAGTAATAACGATGAGACACAATAAGAATTTCAATCATCTCGGACGCAAGAAGGCTCATCGCGATGCCCTTCTTGCCAACATGACCATATCGCTCATCATGCACAAGCGCATTTTCACCACTCTGGCCAAGGCCAAGGCGCTTCGCATGTATGCTGAGCCGCTGATCAACCGTGCCAAGGAAGATTCGATGAACAACCGCCGCCTTGTCTTCGCATATCTGCAGAACAAGGATGCCGTCACCGAGCTGTTCCGCGAGGTATCCACCAAGATCGCCGAGCGCAACGGCGGCTACACCCGTATCCTCAAGACCGGCAACCGTCTGGGCGACAATGCCAAGATGTGCATGATCGAACTCGTTGACTACAACGAGAACATGCTCAAGGAGAAGGGCGCCAAGAAGGAGGGCCGCACGCGCCGCTCGCGCCGCGGAGGCCAGAAGGCAGCCGCAGCCGTAGAGGCTCCCGCAGCTGTAGAGCCCGAAAAGGAGCTTCCCGCAGCAGAGCCCGAGAAGGAGGCCTGAAATTGACCTGTCAGCAGCGCGGCAAGCGATGAAAGCCGTGCCGCTTCAACCCTTACGGCAGCCGCCGGACCACATCAGCTACGTGGCCGGCGGCTGCCACTTTTTCAGTCGTGGCAGACTCAGCGTCCTGAACCGAGTGGGATGGCTGAGGCCGGGAGGCGGCGATGAAACGTTTTTTTTGAAAAATTCAGCTTTGGCCGGATGGTAATTAGGCGCCGTTTTATTAACTTTGCGAAATGAAACGCAGCCGTGGCAGCGCTGTAGGGCGACGCCCGGCATGACAGGCATATAATCCAACAAAATATAACCCAACAATTAAAGCAACACCAAGTTATGAAAATCGAAAAGATCATCGGTCGTGAGGTGCTCGACTCGCGCGGCAACCCCACCGTGGAAGTAGACGTAATCCTTGAGTCGGGTGCACGCGGACGCGCATCCGTTCCCTCCGGAGCATCCACCGGCGTCAACGAGGCTCTGGAGCTTCGCGACGGTGACAAGAGCCGCTATATGGGCAAGGGCGTCCAGAAGGCTGTGGCTAATGTCAATGGCCCGATCGCCGAGGCCCTCAAGGGCATGTCGGCTCTCGACCAGATCAAGATTGACGAGACAATGATCGCTCTCGACGGCACAGAGACCAAGAGCAATCTCGGCGCAAACGCCATTCTCGGCGTATCGCTCGCAGTAGCCAAGGCTGCTGCCGACTATCTCGATCTTCCCCTCTACAAGTACATCGGCGGCGCGAACTCTTATGTTCTTCCGGTGCCCATGATGAACATCATCAACGGTGGCGCTCACTCCGACGCTCCTATCGCTTTCCAGGAATTCATGATCCGTCCTATCGGTGCATGCTGCTTCAAGGAAGGTATCCGTATGGGCACAGAGGTGTTCCACAACCTCAAGAAGGTGCTCCACGACCGCAATCTGTCGACAGCAGTCGGCGACGAAGGCGGCTTCGCTCCCGCTCTTGACGGCACTGAGGACGCTCTCAACGTCATCATCAAGGCTATCGAGCTCGCCGGATATGTTCCCGGCAAGGATGTGACGATCGGTCTCGACTGCGCTTCGTCAGAGTTCTACAAGGACGGCATCTACGACTACACCTGGAAGCAGGCCGACGGCCCGAAGTACACCTCAGAGGAGCAGGCCAAGTATCTCGAGAAGCTCGTCAACGAGTATCCCATCGACTCCATCGAGGACGGTATGGCCGAGAACGACTGGGAAGGCTGGAAGATCCTCACCGATCTCATCGGCAACCGCTGTCAGCTCGTGGGCGACGACCTCTTCGTCACCAATGTGAAGTATCTCCAGAAAGGCATCGACCTTGGCTGCGCCAACTCGATCCTCATCAAGGTGAACCAGATCGGTTCGCTCACCGAGACCCTCCGCGCTGTAGAGCTTGCCCAGCGCAATGGCTACACCGCAGTTATCTCGCACCGCTCGGGTGAGACTGAGGATGCTACCATCGCCGATATCGCTGTCGCTACCAACGCCGGACAGATCAAGACCGGCTCGGCAAGCCGTTCCGACCGTATGGCCAAGTACAACCAGCTTCTCCGCATCCAGGAAGAGCTCGGCGACGCTGCCCAGTATGGCTACGGCAAGCGCAGCAAGCGCCCCCAGGCATAAGCCTCGCTGCATAGCAGCCTGAAATAATACCAAATCCGGCCCGGATACTGCTGAATACAGAGTTCCGGGCCGGATCTTTTTATTGAGCGTCGCGCTGTGGCGTGAGGGGAGGTGCGCCTTCGTCAGTCGTTAAGGCGTATGACACGGATCCCTTGCGCCGTGCGCTGCCGCTGCACGTAGCTGCTGATCGTAAGCGGGTCGACAATCACTTTGCCGGCAGCGGATGATGCGTGGAGCAGATGCATCTTGCCGTCGTCGCCGCGCACGGCTATGCCGAGATGCTGCACGTCGAGACCGGCCGTCTTTGTGACAATGGCTATGATGTCACCCTCATGTATGGCCGCTTTGTCGATGGCCGAGAGTTTGATATATGGGAACCGGTGTGACCGGAATCCGATCTCAGCGCTTTTCAAGGCCTCGAACTCGGCCGAGTCGGCGAGAGCCGCATATTTGTCGCGGTTGCGGCTCATGAAGTCGATGGTCTTTACCTGGTACGATGGATTCTCTACTACCCGCGGAGTCATGTCGGTGACGTTTCCGCGGTGGGCGTTGTCGATAATCCAGTCGCTGACATAGTGCAGTCGTGAAGCATATCCGTCGAGCTTTCCCTGCCGGTATCGTAGCCGCTCAAGATTGTATACCATATCGTGCCACGACGATCTCCCTTCGTTGAGAGTCATGGCCATGGCGGCCACAGTCTCGACAAATGTGGTGCAGTCCATGCGCTGCATGTCGATGCGCAGGCGCTCCGTATCCCCTTCGAGCGTGCCGGCGCCATACGGGGTGCCCTCAAGCATCTTGCCAAGCGCGACCATGCGGGCGTTGGAGGTGGAAAGATGCAGCTCTTCGGCCTTGAAAAGCATGTCGGTGATGGCAATGGTATCGGTCGATTCGTTGGCAAAACAGGCTTCTCCGGGCGCTATTGCCGATGCGCTTGCCGCGGTCGCCGTGAGTGAAGTCGCCATGATGAGGCGATGGAATATGTTGTTGGTCATGTCTTGTAGGGTTTATTTCCGCGAAGATATGAATTTTTGAGAAATATGTCAACCTCCTTGGGCGGATTTGTCGTCTTCTCCTGTCATCAAATGGCAGTCAGGCCGTATGTCAGTATTGCTGGACTGATGATTTTTTTGTGTTATCCGCAATAATTTCTGCGGCGGTCAGGCTGCCTTTACAGACGTCTTTGTTCGGCCGAGGCGAAAAAATATGTTGTACAGCATAATTTTAACATTTATTGATTCCGCTGAATGATAGTGTTTAAGGTCTGTGTCGGATAAAAAAGCTTCTTTTGCGCATTGATTTTTTATCGAAAATATTTGGTGGTAACGGAAAAGGGTTGTAACTTTGCACT
>ERZ825324.2719-NODE-2719-length-17824-cov-2.646407_pt1 | contig 17824 bp, 9 predicted proteins | sample MGYA00519859_ERZ825324 | MGnify/ENA primary metagenome ERZ825324 (study PRJEB31778, sample SAMEA3449198) | human gut metagenome | biome: human gut; feature: human-associated habitat; material: faeces | place: United Kingdom | collected 2010/2012 ... | reverse complement strand
ACGAGACAGACCATGATGTTCGTGCTCGTTCTCGGAGAGACGAAATATACGAACGAATTAATGATTTCCTTGCTCGTGGCGGTCGCGGAAGAAGTGGTCGTGGCGGACGTGGAAGAGGAATGATGAATCGTATTGGATATAAGACTTACGACAACTACGACAGGGATGAACAAAGAGGTTACGGTGAACGTCATAGATATGATGAAAGTCGAGGTTATGACGGAAGTCATGGATACGATGAAGAAGAACGTATGCTTCTTATGCAAATGCTTGGAGTAGATGGAAATGAACGTTATAATGATTATGGTGATGAACATTTTAATAAGCAGGAAGCTAAACGTACTGTTGATGAAATGTACCATGTCAAAGACGGTAAGAAATATATCGGTGAGAAATACGATATGCAGAAAGCTCACGAAGTTTGTAGTAAATTCAAAGATAAACTAGAAGATGAAGTAGAAGTTGCTGATGTTTATGTAGCTATTAATGCTCAATATCACGACTACTGTGAACTATTCGAGAAATGGTTCGGAAAAGGAAACTTCGACGATATGATATTCGAGAGTGCTATCAGCTTTTGGTTCGATGATGTAGACTTCGGAGAAGATAAACTCTGGAAATACTTTAATGAATTGAAGTAATACAAGTTCTGTTATATTCCTAAAGAGAGATTACTAAATAATAGTAGTCTCTCTTTTCTTTTTAAAATAAAGTCTTATATTTGCACCTGTAATATAAAACTTAATGCTTATGGGAATATTTGTTAAAGTGTTGTTTGTAACTATAATAGCTATTACTATTATAGTATTCGCATGGAAAGAGATTACTAATATCCTTCCTGTGAAGGTTGTGTCTTATGTAAAGATAGCAGGTGTGCTATTAAGTGTTATTCTAGGTACTCTATTATTCTTATTGTAATATGGACTTCGGGAATATACTTAATGAGATTCTACGTACTACTGCTACTAGTTTCGATTTTGCATTTGTTATTTGTGTTAATGTACTAGCGTATTTAGTAATTAAACTAGTTGACAAACTTAATGGAGATAAAGTAGTAAGTACTTGGAATAAAAGAGTGATAACTCTTGTGTGTGCTGTATTAATGGGAGTAATATACTTCTCGTTAAAGTTAGGTGATGTTAAAGTAGTACTTAATTCTATTATTCTTAGTTTTATATTTTGGAGTTGGATTCTAAAACCAATATTCGCCTTCTTCAAGATAGATTATAAGAAGTTTATAATAGAAGATGATGAACCTAATCAATATCCAAAGTAAGTACTATTAGTGAGAGTAGTAAGTGAGAGCCGGCTAGCAATGGTCGGCTCTTACAGTATACACGCTCCTTTATGGGGGAATAAAAAGTATGTCCCACCTTCCTACGCTTTCATAGAAGCTCACCATAGGACTTTAGTACCTTTCCTTAACTTACTATTATCCGACAGTATTGCGTGCCATCACGAGCCTTAAAATGCGTCATGTGTATAAAAATGTTTACAATGCGAACGCTTGTAAGCTAGATAGTAAGCTAGATAATAGTGCTGAATCAAAATTATTAATAAAAGTCTTGTTAATACCAATATAATAACTATATTTGTTATAATACTAATTCAAAAACAAAAGTAATATGGCTTCATTAAATCAAATTGTATCTGAAATAGCTCATGCTATTCATCAGCCTAATAACTTTACTACGAGACAAACTATTCGTAGTGCAGTTATTCATACGTTCAATGAACAGATAAGACAGACTTATGAGCGTCATGCTAATGTCGATAAGATATTAATGCAAAGATATAGAGTAAGTCTTATTAATGTTCCTGACGGAGATATATTTCAAAGTCTTGTAAGTACAAAGTATAAAATTAAAAGAAGTAAGGTTAGAATACCTAGACCAGTTCGTCTTGATAATAATCTTCCTTTTGTTAGTGTTCGTACTGTTGGTTATGATAATATGGCTATTCCTTTTATTAAAGAAGCAAATGCTCAATTTTATAAAGCATTGCCAGGAATGTGTACTAGTCTAAGTTATGATTATATCAATGGTTATCTATATGTTAATGGAAATGGTAATCCGTTGATTGAACCGCTAGGACATATTGTTATTGAATCGCCTTTTGAAATACCTACTGAAATTCCTGTTGAAACAACAGAAGGAGTTGAATCTAACTTCGATAATGATGATGAGTTTATCATTCCCGAAGATATGGTAGAACGAATCAAAGATGTAATCTATAAACGTAATCTACTTAATGTAGAGAGAGTAACTAATGAAGTCCCAGTTAAGGATGATATAAATAAACAACAAATAGAAATATAATTATGGCTAGCGGTGAAAGATACGACCACAGAAATATGTATACTAGCTTTATAAAGACAGCCGAAGAGGATTATATTCTCGTGTCTGAAAAGATAGCTAGATACAAATCTTTATTATATAAAATCAAATATTCTATTGAACAGAATAGAAATGCTATTGAAGCTATATTTGATGTATGTGTCTATAACTATTGGGAATGGAATACTGACGAACTAGATATTGATAGAAAGATGGAGACAGCAATAGATGCTAAGTTCGTTAAATTCGATTCTTCTAAACAATTAAGATACGGTAATATATATCGTAACTTAAAACAATACTTTAGAGTACTTCGTAAAATAAAAGAATATGAGATAAGACAACAGAGAATTAAGAATCGTAAAAGTATTACTCGTCCTCAATACGAAGCCTATTGCAAGTTATTCTTTAGAGAAGTATCTAAAGAAGTTCTAAGAGGAAAAATTTATAAGTTTGAAAAGAGACTTGGTTGTCTTATCATAGAAAGAGTTATAGTTAGAGATAGTTTTACAACTGCCGATGGAAAAGTTGTTAAGTTCAAAAAAGTAATTGACTATTACAAAACAGAACTAAACAAAAGAAATCTTCTTGCACAAGGACTTATTCCTTATAATAAGAAAGACCATGCGGCAGCCTTACTAAGAGGTGAGAAATACGAAGGAGTTAAATATGTGGAGTATCTTGATAATCCTTATTACTGTAAGTTACTTATGATTGATGGTACAATTAAGAATAGACCATTGTTTAAATTCTATGGAACAAATCTTCACATGAAACGTAGTAATGATGATATACTATCTGAATGTAAGACTGTTGAAGATATTATTAATGTCGATACTGATATTAATAATCGTCTTTCTTTAATTAATAAGTTTGACCCAAGTTACACTATAAAATATATTAGAAATAATGAACAAAGAGCTATCTTCCGTAGAAACTATTATCGCAAGACTTGATAATGATTTCAATATTATGAATAGCGATTATATACCTAGAGTGGGTGCTTGGTGTATAGATGCTATGAATGAGATGGGTATTCTTCAATATGAAGAAAAAGAAACTACTGTTGATGTTGTTGATAGAGTTGCTTATTTCCCATGTTGTATGAACGCTTTTAAAGTTTATGTTGAGGGTTGCGAGATTTCCCCCTTAAAGAAAAGTAAGTGCTCTTGCTCTTCCGGTACTACCGAGCATTTCGTTCAAGACAGAGAAAGAGCTAGAGAACGTGAAAGTAAGCGTACTGTCGAGATTGACCCCGAAGGTTACGAAGGAAAGAATTACGTGTATCTTCGGGATGCTAATGCAATCCAATTAAACTTTGATGCTGATATTGTTACCGTATCCTATCTTACAGTTAAGACTGTATATAGTGATACGTTTCATTGTAATATACCTGTTATTCCTAATAACGGTAAACTTATTGAAGCACTTGAATGGTTCTGTATGTGGAAGTTACTAAGTAGAGGAATTAAACATCAAGTCTATTCTTTACAAGGTGCTATGCCAGTTAATCCATATTTGTTATGGAGAGATTCTCGTGACAGAGCTAGAGCTTCTGTTATTAATGAAAATCAAGATTCTAATGCTTATAAAGGTTGGTCGTCATTCTTTTATAATTCAACATTTAGACCTAGAGACTAATGGAAATAGTTAAAGAATTAAATAAAGATGATGGGTTAGAATTTATAAAGAATGGTTCTATTACCCATGCTGTAAATGTCATAGTTTCTAAAGATGGTAATTCTATTCAGAATGAACAGTCTTTAGAAACTATTGTTACTTTAGATGAAAACGAAAGGATAGTAGGTATTATTCCTTGTGCTAAAGAACTTGTCATATTTACTGCTAGTAGTAAGATATATCGTTATAATGAAGATAATAAAGAATTATCTTTAATTGAAGCATCTTGGAAATGGTATGGCGGAGAAGTATTTGGAACTTATACTTATAATGTTCGAGGTGATTTAATAATAGCTATTAGTGAACGTAATCCTAGAGAAGATGTTCCTCTTAAAGTTATTAATCTTAATAATGCTAATTTAGGTTCTGATAATATATTTACTTTAAATCCTGATATTCCTCAAACTACTGTTGTTGATTACGGTCAAGAATATGGTGGTAGAATGAGAAATGGAACTTATTTATTATTTATAAGATTTGAAATTAGTGATAATGAATTTAGTAGTTGGAAAGATTTAGGAGTAGTTATTTATCTATCCCCTAGTCTAACTAGTAATATAATATCTTCTGTAACTCTTCAAGGACCTAGTAATAGTACTTGTACTTATGATATTAGAGACTATGCAAGAGAAGATATTGAATACAACGCTAATTCTATATTTGCTACTTTAAATATAGATAATAAAAGTGGAAATACTTTTAAGTCTTTCCAAATAGCTTATATATGTACTTATAAAGATGGAAAAGAAGCATTTAATTTAGGTTCTTATTCATTTAACGAATCAGGTATTTATAGAATATCAGGAAACCGTAGTAGTAAAGAATCTATTTCAGTAGATGAAGTTTTAATATCCGCTAATAACTTCAATCTTTATAATGTAAAAACAATGTGTAACTATAATAATAGATTATATGTTGCTAATTATAAAGAAGAAACTCGTAAGTTAGATATTTCCAATATTGATACTAGTAGTATTGCTGTTGGAGTATGTATGGAAGAAGATTACTATGGAAATAGATTAAATGATGGATATGTTTTAAATGTAGGTAAACCAATAGAAGATGAAGTATACAGATTCTATATTCATTATGTTCGTCCTGATGGTAGTTATACAGAAGGTATAGTAATTGAAAATAATAATTATCGTCATAAAAAAGACGATGGCACATGGGAGAAAATACCTGTTCAAATAGTTATAGGAAGATATTATAATACTTCAACAAATAAAGATGTTGATATTATGTTTGATTGTTATGATGATACTAAGGTATCTGATGTAAAAGCTGCAATCGAACAAGCTAAGATAGATTATCCCGGTTATTATTCTTCTACTATTAGGGATAAACTAGGACTTATAGATATGGCAGAAAAAGCTAAAATAGATTATTATTGGTTTAATCTTGACCCAAGATTTACTAACGGTAATACTACTCACGCTAGTCCGTATTGGAATATGATATTCTGTTGTCCTTATACTAATAATAATGGAGATAGATTATTTAGAACTCCTCATAAGATTAAAGGAAACTTTACTTTTAGAGAAGTTCCTATGTATGAAGGTTTTGTAGGTTTCTTTATAAGTTATGAAGAAATACAAAGTATTCTTATATGTGATGGTATTGTTGACCAACATAGAGATTTTGCAATAGGAACTGATACTAATAGTAAACTTCAAAGTAGTTTTAATAGTGTTATTCCTTATGGATATAGTTATCAGTTTTATTCTGATGATATATATATATTAAAGAAAAGTGCTACTCCTAATGTATTTGTTGATTTAGGAGTATTTAGTTTTATGAATCGTGATGCTCAAGGTGCTAATGAAAAATGGATTTCTAAATATATTGCTAAGAATTGTTTTCCGGGTTCTAATAGAATAGCTAATATAGTAAATACAGACCCATATTATAATATAGAAAATACTTATAATATGGGAGTATCTGCAAGTATTATAAGTAATACAGGGGGACAATATTATAAACTTGGTTTTCCTTCCGTTGGAAAAGCAATAACTCCTGTAACTGTTAATGTTATGGATGATGGGAGTGCTATAAAATTAACTACTATTGGAAGATTACTTTATATAAGTCAAGAAATATATATTAAGAAAGAAGGAGTTAAATTAATTCGTTTAGGACAAACTAAATATATTAATGGAGAAATTACTCCTACTGGAAAGTATATGTATGGAGATAATCTACAAAAACAAAATGTTACAGGATTTGTATCCCTACAATCAGTTATCATATTTGATAGTGGTGGTGTTAAGTTTGTTGGAGATTGGTGTCCTAGATTTGGGGATGATTCTTTACAAGATGAAAGATTTTATAGGAGATATATAGATAACTTAAATCCTTCTGCTAATACTCGTGATAATCTTCATATAAACGCAGTAGAATTTTATAAACAAACTCCTTATCTTCCTTCTGCTAAGATAATGAAGAATAATGTTCCTGAAGTTTATTTTACTTATACTAGTTCAGGTGTTATTAAAAATATTGGTAATAAGCAATTAACTGCCGCAACATTATTTGATTTATATGAAATAGCTTCTATGTATTACGATTATGCTAGACCTAACTTAAACGCTTATAATCCAAATGCAGTTAGTAATCAGATAACTACTTATGGTAAATTTATTCGTAGAAGTAATGTTTTACAATCTGAATCAACTGCTAATGCTTGGAGACAATTTCCAGCTGATGGATATAAAGTAATAAGTGAAAATAAAGGAGACATAATTAATATACTTGGAATAGGTATTTATCTTATTGCTCATTGTGAACATTCGATGTTTATCTTTAATAGAGATTCCACTCTTGCTACTAAAGATAAAGACGTTCAAATGTATATGCCTGATGCTTTTGATACTGAATATCAAGAAGTATTTACTAGTGAAAAAGGATATGGCGGTTTACAAGATTATAATGCCTTTACTTGTAATGAAACTGGTTATATATTCTTTGATAAAAGTAAACGAAGAATATATAGATTCGATGATAAACAACTTAATGATATTACCGATGGTATTCAAAGTATTATAGATAATTATGTGACCGAAGATACTATTATTGATATGGGAATGGATAAAGAGAATAACAGACTAATCTGCTCCTTTACGGGGGAAAATCAGATTATAACCTTATCTTATTCCTTTATTACAAGTAGTTGGATAAGTATTCATAATTATTCGGGTAAGTATTTTAATACTAAGACGGAGTTATATTTAACTAATGATAATGCTCTTAATTATGTATATAGATTAGGTAATATAAAAGTAAATACTTTTCTTGATTATGGGAATTGTACAATTCCTGAATCTAAGAATATATTTTATCTAGGTGATAAGAATGTCGGTTGTGCTGTAATAGATATAATATTTAACTTAGAGTTTGAAACAATTAAGTTACTTAATTATATTTGTTATGCTATAAAAAATTCTAGTAATATTAATTATAGTGGAGATAAAATTCTTATATTTACAAACTCATGTATATCGTCCGAATGGGATATTAGTAATAAAGAACGTAATGTTCCTAATCTTACTAAAGCATATTATGAACATGGTAAATGGAACTTTAATTACTTCCGTAATCTAATTAATACAGTTGAATTGCAAGAACCTATAAATAGGTTAACTGGAAAATATAACTTTAGTATAATGGATGGAGAAGAAGATAGAATAACGATAAGTAAGAATTATAAGGCTAGCGACAGTCTTATCAATGGTAAATATATTGGTATTCGTTTTATTATTCATGAAACTAATTCTAAAGTTAGTCTAAGTAATATTGAATGTTATGTTAATAAATACAGAGAATGAGAACAATTAATAATCGACGACCTAAAGCATTTATTGGTGCTGCTATATCTGTTGGTACTCAACTTATTGGCGGTATTATTGGAGGCGCTAAAAGGCGAAAAGCAGAAAAAGCTGCTAGACTAGAACAAGAACGTCAAGCAAAGTTACAAGCTGCTCAACAACAGGCTTCCTATATGACTGAAAATGCTGAAAATGATGCTAATGTTTATAAGAATATTAGAAATCAGTTAATGAGAAATGGTGGAAATATCCCCCGTAAAGGAGTTCCTTTGATTGTCGAAGGAGGTACTGCTATTCCTATTAAGAAAGATTCGTTTCTTCTTAAAGGACGTAAACATAATACTGGTGGTATTATAATCGGTAAAGGTAAGAACAGTATTGAAGCAGAAGGAGATGAAGTAGTTCAGATTACTCCTAAACAACTTAAAGTGTTTAGTGCTCAACCTATACTTAACGGTAATAGTCCTGCTGAATTAGTTCAGAAAGGTGCTGAACCTTCTAAAGTGTTTAATGCACAAGAATCATTTAAAGATAGAAATGGTCTTAATGATGATGGTACTAAAAAGAAAAGAAATATGAGAACAATAACTGGTAAAAAGAAACTAGGTGGTTTGTCTCGTAAGAAAGATTACGGTTCAGATAAGAAACCTTATCCTAGCGTTAAGTCAAATGATTTTGCAGGTGGCGGACGTAGTTATCCGATTCCAACTAAAGCTGATGCTCGCGATGCTCTTAGGTTAGCAGGTTTACATGGTCGCTCTGATGTAAAAGCTAAAGTATATAAGAAATATCCTGAATTGAAAAATAAGAAAGCTACATTAGGAACTTTTGGAAGTTTGACTGGTGCTAATCGTAGATTGTTAGCTCTTAATCAAAATGTTCCTTCTGCTGGAATTACTGCTGGGGCAAAGATTATTAATCCTAGTGCTTCTAGTATTAAGCCTATGAATTTATCTTCTAATAATGGAAGTAAAGGTTTTAATCTATTTAAAGGAATAGATAAAGGAGAAGCTATTAGTTCAGGAATTGGAGCTGTTGGAACTTTAATTAGTGGATTACTTAATAAAGGTAGTATAGATAAAACTTCTGCTCCACAAGTTCCTACTCCTCAATTAATTGCTCCTGCTAAACTTAAAACTAGCGTTAATATAAATCCTCAACTATCAGATGTTAGAGAATCTGAACTTAGTCAAAACAGATTGGTTGAAGGAAATACTGCTAGTTCAGTAGCTAGTGTTGCTAGACAACAAAGAATATCTAATAATGCTTTAAGTCAAAGAAGTAGATTAAGAGGCGAGAAAGAAAATCTTGAAACTCAATTGCAAAATCAAGACGCAATAAATCGTCAACAAGTAGCTTCTTCAAATGCTCAACAGATTAATGAAGCTAATAGATTTAATTCTATATCTGCCACTCAAACAGCTAATGATAAAATTCAAGCTACTGCTAATAATCGTACACAAATGATTGAAGGTATTACTAGTGGAGTTAGAGATTATCAGTTAGGTGTAGATAAGAAACGTTCAGAAGAAAATGCTACTGCGGCTATGATGTCCGCTAATCCTGAACAAATGGAATTGTTCTTAAAACTAATGGATAAGAATAAAAATAGACTAGGTAATGTACGAAGTACTTTATTCAGATGTGGTGGTAAGAAAAAGATTGCTTAATTATAAATACTATAACTATGCCGATAGATATTAAAACAGCAGGTTATCAAAAGAGGGAGCGGGTTGCCGCTCCTTTAGATGTTTACAATAGTACGTTAAATACTCTTCAACAGAAACATGATACTGCTATTGAAACTAGTAATCAGATTAAAACATTTCTTGCTAATAAGCAATTAAATGAAGCTGAAAATGAATGGCTCGATAACTATTCGAGAGATATTAATGCTCAAATAGAAGCTAGTGCACAAGACGGAAGTTATGCTACTGCTTTAACTGCTGCTAAAAGATTAGCAGGAGAAGTAGCTAGTAATCCAGGTCTTATTGGTCGTGAACGTTATCAACAAGAGTTTAAAAAGTTCCAAGATGAAGTTACTAATAGTAATGCTTATGACGGTGATGTTAAAGCATACACATTAGAACAAAATAAATATAATTATCAAGACCAAGTAGATGAAACAGGTAAAGTAATAGGTGGTAATCAATTCCAACCTAATTATCGTCCTGTTGAACAAATAGATTATAGTGCTTTATATCAGAAAGTATTATCTACTGTTGGTGTTGATTCTAGTTCTGGCGAACAACTAGTATGGGGAGATGCAGAAGGTAATCTTAAAGATGGTCAAGGTAATATTGCTGCTGGTGATGTTCCTTATCTTAAAACAGCTAGTGGTGTTCAACAACTATCAGCAGATAAGATTCGTGCTGCATTTGAATCTGCTTTAAATGAAACTCCGGGTGCTCGTGCTTCTCTAGAACAAGACTATAAAGTAAATGTTTGGAAAGCTAATAAAGGTAATAAGAATAATCTTGTTACTAAGCCTGACGGAACTATTATGTCACAGAGAGAATTTGAAGAGAACCTATTTGCTCCTAGATATGCTGCTTCTGCTTATCGTAGAGTTGAAAGTAGAATTAATCCTGAATTAGGATTTAATCTATTAGCTGCTGCTCGTAAAAATTCTGCTAAACCTAAGACTGGTAAAGAACCTGATTTACTTCCTTCTTTAGCTACTATTGGTGGTAAAGAAAAAGTAGAACCTGATACTCCTGCTAAAGTACAATCTCAATTAAATACTCTTAATGGTCAATTATCTAATATGTTTTCTTCTTATGGAATATCTAAATCTCTTCCTTTAGATGAGGCATATAGTAAACTACGTTCAGGTATTGCTAATAATGTTACTTTATCTGATGCTGCTAAGAAACAATTATTAGATGAAGCTAATACTTATTATAGAGGAATAGCTAATGCTAATAATCGTTTAGATGCAATGAAAGGACATCTTACACAAGAAGAACAATATGCTTCGGAGTTCTTAGGTAAGAGACTAAGTAATGGAGATATGGCTGATACTAATAATCCTATGCAACTAGAATATGCTAATAGAATGAATAAGTTATTTACTGATTCTAAAGGCAATAGTTTCGATACAGTTCTAGTTAATCCTATTAACGATAGTAGTAAAGCCGTCATTATATCTAAACTTAGAACAGATATGGGACTGACTAGTAAAGATGTGTCATTTAGTAAAATAGGAGATAAAGAATATATTCGTATTAGTAAAGATGCTTATATTCGTTTAGCTCCTGAAATAGCAGATGTTCTTAAATTTAGTCCCGTAGGATTTACTACTGGTAATAATGCTCCTGAAAAATTTACTAGAAACGATGAAGTTTTCTATGGAAATAAAGTATATAATAGTTTAACTACTATGGGTATTGCAGGTTTTAGAGCAATAGGACGAGGTGAAATAACTACTGCTAAGAGTACTAAAGATTCTCCTGCTTACGTATATGAAAAAGCTGCACAAATGTCTAATGCTGCAACTAAACGTATATCTAAATCATTACCACCTAGTTATGTTGATGTTAATGTATTTGATTTACCTCCTCATATAGTTGCTACTGGTCAAGGATTTGAAGATGACCAATTAAAGAACTACAATGAAAGAGTAATGAATATGATTAGTATTGCTAATCCTGGAAGTATTGTTATTAAGAAACGTAATGCCGAAGGAGTTCTTGAACCTGTTGAAGATAGTAGAGAACGTGATGCTATTATGCAAACTATTCAAGCACAAGTTAAAAAGAAAAACGTTAATAATGGCTGGTGCTCATCCTCTTCTACGGGGGAATACGGAGTATTCTTAAATATTCCTTATACTCCTAAGACTGGAAAAAATAGTGCTAAGAATCCTGATTCTGAAATGGAAGAGAGAATACAAAATGCAGTAGCTGGAGATTACATGATTACAGGTGCTATCATTAATGATGAAATAGAAAGATTCAAATCTCTACCTGCTGTTAAAGCAATGGACACTCTTAATTCTATTAAGTATAATAACGCACTTAAAAGGAATTATCGTTTATCTGATGCTGAATTTGGAGATGGAACATATTCTGCTGTTACTGATGGTGGTAGTTTCTATCAGATATTAGACGCTAATGATGAACCAGTAATTAAGATTACAGAAGGTGAGTTATTTCAACGTATGTTTCAGAATAATCAAGCTAATGCTATTCTTGCTCCTGTTAAAGAGGATATAAATCTTATTAGTGCAAGGAATGGTTCTATTGCAAATTCCCCCATAGAGGAGCAGCAAGTTATTGCTCGTCCTCTCATGCAGAAGGCTATGATTATGGCAGGGGCTACTGGTAATCTTAAAGAACTAGATATAGATACTAAGAGACAAGTATTTCAATTCTTTAATCGAATGTATTCTAGTCTTACAGGTGAAACTCCTAGTCAAGTTATACTTAATCAAATGAACGACTTAATGAAGTAAGCGTATGCCAAACATGTTTGATAATATATCAGTAGAAAAAGCTCCACTAACTAGTGGGGCTAATTCTGTTAATATGGCTAATGATGTTCCTACTGTTACTAAATATAAACCTGATGTTGCTGCACAGGGTGACTTTATGTTTCGTAATCTTACAGGTAAAGAAGTGTTTACTGGTACAGAGGAAGATTATCATTCATTAGCTAAGTATGGTGCTGAACCTAATAGATATCAAAGTAGAGAAGAATTAGAAACTCTACGTGCTAAGAATCAATCAGCTTGGAAACAGGCAGGTAATGCTTTAGGACAAACTATTGGTACTGTTATTGGTGATACTGTTGGAGGTATGGGTATGCTAATAGATTTAGCTACTGCCGGATTATGGGATGATAAACCTTTTAGTAATCCTATTACAAGAGCTGGTGATACTATATCTGATTATGTTCGTGACGATTTATTTCCTATATATCGTGAGAACCCTGATAAAGCATTTGATATGAATGACTTTTCAGGTTGGTTCTTTAGTCAAGTTCCAAGTATTGCTAGTTCTCTATCTTTAATGATTCCTGGTACTTTATTAACTAAAGGAGTTGGAGCTGTTGGTAAAGGTGTTGCAGCATTAGGACGTAATAGTTCTAAAGTAAGTCGTGCAATGAATTGGGCTAAGAAAGCTACTAAATTAGATAATGTGTATCGTGCTAATAAGTTAAAACTTATCGCTAAAGATGGTATTACTGCTATTGGTATGCGTCTTGGTGAGAACTATCAAGAAGCTCGTGGAGTTGCGGAACAAATAGAAGGAGAAGCGTTATCATTATTTACAGGAATGTCTGATGAAGAATTTCAAACTTGGTTAGATAATAATCCTGATATTGCTAATGAAGCTAAAGAAAGAACTAAAGAAGAAGCTGCTCTTATAGTCGCAGATAAAGCAGCTATGCGAAACTTTGGATATAACGCAGGTAATGTATTCTTTGATTACATGCAGTTGCGTGCAGTTAATAAAGCATTAGGTCAAGTTAATCGTGCTATTACTCCTCGTATTCGTTATTCACAAAATCAAGCTCTCGATAGAATAGCTTCTACTGGTGTTGAATCTGCTAGTCAAACTTTAGGTCAAGCGGCAAAAGGTACTATTAAAGATTTTGCAGGTAAAATAAATCGTTTTGTTAATTCTAGTGAGAATCTACTATTATTTGAATTATCCGAAGGTATTGAAGAAGCTGTTAACTATATAGGTCAAGAAGAAGGTACTTTATATGGTCGTTACCTATTAGGTCAAGCTGAACAATATAATGGTGCTGTATCTATGGATAGAATAGAGAAGTACTTACAGAATCCTCAACTATACAATGCTGCATTATGGGGAGTTATTGGAGGTGTTACTTTTGGCGGTGCTATGTCAGCTATTAATAATCGTAAAGGTGGTAATGTAGAAGAGAAACAACGTATTGCTGAAATCAATGGTCGTGAGCAAGTATTCAATGAATATGCTCGTCAGATGAAGATTATCGAAAATGGTGAGAATCCGTTTCAGATAGAACGTGATGCTAAAGGTAATCCTATCACTTATCTTGATGATGGAACTATTAGTCAAGACCCAACAGTAGGTACTACTCGTTATAGTAAAGTTAGTCCCGAAGAACAAGAAGATTTACGTGCTGCTGCTAAAGAGAAGTTCACAACTACTCTTACTTTAAATGCTATTCGTTCCGGTAACTATGAGTTACTCGAAGATTATATTGAAGACCCTAGATTAAAGAAAAAGCTAGTAGATGCAGGTCTTGCTGATGAAGCAGAATATGATAGAGATACTCAATCTATAAAGAAAACTATGCGTACTGTTCTTAATAGATATGTTAACTATTCTAGTGCATTGCGTAGTGCTAATATAGATGATGCTCTATTAGATGTAGCTATATCAGAAAATATAGTTAATGCACAAGAAGCTGACTTACTAAATAAACGAGTAGAAAGACTTAATACTATTCAATCTCAATTAGAGAATACTATCCCTGCTATTAATGAGATTCTTGACCCAATGGCTAAAAATCGTATGCAGTTAGGTATATTAGAACAGTATCGTCGTGAAGTAATGTCTACTTACAATAGTCTAAAGAATAGTAATAATCCTTTGGATAAAGCACAAGCTAGTCAGTACTTAGATATATCTAAGATAATAGAATCTAAAGTTAATGACTTACGTAGAGGTTTAAGTCCTATGGAAAGTCTATTCTTAGATAATGTTCGTAGTGTAGAAAATATAGCTCTTGGGATAGAAGGTAGTCAAGAACAAAACGCACTTATTAAGAAACAGATAGAAGAATTAGATGAAAATGATGTAGCTCTGTTTAAACAAGCAGGTAAAGACTTTAGTCTAGGTACTTTATCTAAACAAGTTCGTGCTATTAATTCAGAGTACATGGATAATATGGGACAGATACTTCTCGATGAAATTCGTAGAGATAACTATCGTTCTAATATTATTACTACTAATGAACAAGCTAAAGAGTTTGAAGATGCTCGTAAGAAAGAGTTCGAAGAAGCGGCTAAGAAGTTAGTTAAGTCTGCAAAGAAGAATCTTAATGATTTCGTTAATGTTGCTACCGAAGAAGAACTTGCTAAGTTAGATAAAGCATTAGATAATGCGTTTACAGAAGAAGAATCTCAAGATACTAGTAATAAGAGTTTATCTAATGCTGTTAGTATTCTATCTAATTCAGAGAATGGTAAGAAAGATATAGCATCTTTAAGAGAAGCTATTACTAAGAGAAGAAATAGTCTTGCTGCACAAAGTCAGGCACAGCAACAGAATGGGAATAATCAGCAACAAGACTCCTCTATGGGGGAAGCGAGGAGCGAAGCGACGAGGCAAGAAGAACCAGAGGTTAAGCCTATTCCAAAACCTAAACCAAAGACTGCTAAAGAAAAGAAGCTAAAAGAGACATTAGATAAAGTAGTATCTAAAGCTAGTTCAGGTGTTGTAAATAAAGCTAATATTAATAACTTAGAATTTACAATAGTAAAGCCTTTTGCTAGTTTAGGAGATGTTAGTAGAAAACCAGTTAAAGTAAGTGCAATAGACGTACGTGTTAGTAAATTTGGCAATGTTAGTATTGACGGAATGGATGCTAAAGGTAATATCATTGCTGATGTTACCATTGATGAACTAAATGCTGCTATTGCTATCGGAGATATTACTTATGTAGATACTAGTAAATCTGATGAATCTGCTCCTGCCGACACTAACGTTCTTGAATCATCTATATCTGATAATGACTTAGAAGGTCAACGCCAACGTATAGAAGAGATAAATCTAATTATAGATTTATATAATCAAATACAAGGTAATCAGATAGAAGGTAAGACATTTACTAGTCTTAATGATATGATGGTTTATCTACAACAGTTAAATCCTAGAGCTGTTAGTTTGTATAATGATATTAAAATTCTAGCTAATCGTCAAATAGTAGATGGTAAGATAGTTAATGTTGATGAAGAGATTAAAACTCCTTCTGATATTATACAAGAAGCAAGTAAGACTTTAGATAAAGCTGTTGCAGAGAATAAACAGAATACTAAAGATAATGGTTACTTCTTTAATTTAGTTAATTTAAATGATAGTAAGGTTTACTCTCGTATCGGTCAGTTAAAGACTAATGATACAGTAAATGTAGAACTAGATGAAAACGGTAATCTTATTGTTAAGTCTCGTGGAATTAAAATAGGCGAGTTTCCTAAGATTGGTTATAATAATGGTAATGTTGAAGTTATGAATCAAGGTTGGAGATATACTGTTAGAAACGATAGTATAGATTTCATAACTCAACTTCAATCTATTATTGCTAGTGAAGAACCTAGTGCTAAAGAATTTGTACAACTGCTTAATAACATACGTCGTTTGTATCGTGTTCGTAATAACCCTGAAGTTGAAGGAACATTCGGACATCAACTTAATGCTCTACAAGAGAATGTTCATTGGAAGAACTTAACTAGTTTATTTGGTGATACACAAACTAATCTATTAGATAGGATTAAACATCTTAATAATATCATATTCTTTAATAATGCTCTTAATGTTAATCAATCTAACTTTAGTATCATTGTTAATGAATCGTTGACTAATTGGATGAATAAACTCAAGAAGTCTTATACTGACATTAATAACTTAAAGTCCTCTATTAGTAATACTAAGTCTAAGAAGAAACGTTTAGTTGTTGGTCGTACAAGTTCAGGTAGTGTTATTTATGCTAGAGATAAACAAGGTAATCCTATATATCGTAAGTTTGGAGACGTAGCTACTAGTGAAGCTACTGACGGTTATCGTCTAGTAGTAGGAGTTGACGGAGGAGTTGCCGATATTAAATCTAATAGTATTATCGCTGCTAGTCGTATTCCTAGAGGAGTAGTTGGTATGACTATTAAAGATTCGGAAGGTAGACTTATTGCAGTTACTAGTCGTGAGAATACTATGAGTAATAGTGAAACAGAAGCTACTGAATATACTAAGAGGTTTAATGAAGGATTAGATAAATTATTCCATTCATTAGTAGATGCTACTCTACAAGGTAATACTGACTTACATCAGCAACTATTAGATGAAATATCTAAGTAGGTAAGCAAAAAGCTCTTTATGGTTATGAAGTTGTAGGTCGTGCATTTCGTCCTCTTAATAAGATTGGAGCTACTATTTACTTTAATGTTGCTGATAGAAATGTAGCATTTGCTATACCGGGTGAAACTAAACCTAGAAGACTTATGGCTCGTATGCCTAATGGTTTTGTTCCTACTAACAATCATGGTAACTTTAGTACTATGATGGAAGGAGTATATGCTACACTTACTCGTAATGTTATTAATTCAGCTATTCGTGGTGAATCTAATTTATTTAGAATGGTAGATGGTAAACTACAAGCTAAGATACCTAATATACTTCAAGATGAATGGATGGACACAGGTTATAGTAGTTATGAAGAGTTTGTAGCTAAGGACGGAGTACTAGTTACCGATTTAGGTAATGTTACTGATAGTAAAGGTAATATCATTAGTAACTTTAATTATGTAGGAGATGTATATAATCGTAATATTACTCTTATGAATCCTAGTCGTAGTGCTGGTCGTACTAACGCGGCTAACGCCGCTATTTCCCCCGTAAAGGAGCAGCAAGTTGTATCTCCTGTTGCTACACCTGACCCACTTGCTAGTCAAGATAGCACTCCTCAAGTAGGTACTCTTATGGAAGTTGCGCAAGCTAATACTACTAATCCTAATCTATTATCTGTTGTTTCGGCATTAGAATCTGCTGGCATTGCTCTTAATCCCGATATTGAAATAGTAGGTGAAAAAGGTAGATTTGCAGGAATAGTTGCTGGTGGTAATACTATTACTCTTACTAATAGATTCGATACTCTTGAACCTGAACGTAGAGTACTCACTCTTATACATGAAGGTGTTCATTATCTACTTAATGATGAACGTGCTAATATAGAGCAATCATTTGGAGACCTATATGATAAGTTTAGTAGTTTCAT
>ERZ825324.2715-NODE-2715-length-17837-cov-3.487740_pt1 | contig 17837 bp, 21 predicted proteins | sample MGYA00519859_ERZ825324 | MGnify/ENA primary metagenome ERZ825324 (study PRJEB31778, sample SAMEA3449198) | human gut metagenome | biome: human gut; feature: human-associated habitat; material: faeces | place: United Kingdom | collected 2010/2012 ... | reverse complement strand
CCCTCGGGAGAGCCCACAACTACGGAAGCGAAGCGTGTAGTTATAGTGGGCTATATCTGGACAAGCCCAGTCAGTCACCCCACGACAACGGAGTACCGCTCAAAAACGCTCCCTATGCTTCCCGACCTGCCGAGCCTATGCCGGAGTAACCTCGCCGCCATCCGTGCCGTCCTGCGCCTCGCTGTAGCTCCCTGCGCCGTTTCCGCCGGATGCCATGTCGCCACTGTCTATGATATACCGATTTGCGGCTGTGTCCGCCATGAACATATCGGACGGCGGATTATGGCTGTCGCCGTCATGCACATCGGCTGACGGATTGGAACTGGCTGACAAAAGAAGGGAAGAATAAGAAGAATAAAGGGATGCCGCGCCTGTCGCCTGGCTGTCCGTTTCCTTCCCTCTTGTGTGGCAGTCAACGGCTGCGGCTTCCAGTTCATCCCCTGATGGCAGACTGTCGGAAACAGGTGTCCGCACATCGCCTGTCTGTCCTTTGGCGGTAGCCGAAGGTCTGACATAATGGGGATTGGTGATAAGGACACCTCCGACATACCAGCCAGTGAGAAAATGCAGGGAATGAACGGAAGTGCGGTTGTTGGTTCGGGTGGTCAGCATACCGAGGCGGTTGAATCTGGCGATTAGCTTGCCGACCGTCTTACGGTTGCAGTCCAAAAACTCCGCAAGCTCCACATCGGAAGCCGCCACCTGTCCCACCTCCAGCACAATATCAATGCCCTTGATTTTATAGGCGGTTCTTGTCCGCACAGCACCATTCATCAGACGGAAGAGGCACTTTTGCCTGAGAGGGGAAAACCTGCCTTCCAAAAGAAAATCCCACTGTCCGGCAGAAAGGATGGTGCAATAGTGTATGTTCTGTATCTCGTTGCTCATGGTCTGTGACATTATGGTGCTACTGCGGACATCCGGCTGTTGCCGTCCGTCAACGCTCCCGGCTTGCGTTTCTTGCCGTTGCGCAGTTCTTCAAGCCGTCTTTCAATATCACTCTCGTTGGCTACTCCCGATGTGCCTCCTTGTTTGATCCAAGCGATGACTTCATCCTCGAAGAAGTAGAGTTTGTTGCCCCTTTTGTGATACGGGATGCGCTTGTCGGAGGTCATGGCATAGATGGTGGAAGCCGATTTGCCGAGAAGTGCCGCGACTTCATTAAGGGTGAGAAGGGTGCGACACTCGCCATGCTGCTGAGGTGTCATGCCGAGCACTTTCTCCACCTTGTCGGTGAGCAGCCCCACCTTTTCGATCAGCATGGAGACCGCCTGCGGCAGTTGTTCAAATGTTATGTTGTTCATATACTGTTGTGTGTTTATTGCTGTTTGAGTGTAATCTGTTCGGATGCCTTGCGCTTCAGGTCGCTCACGACATCGACATACATTTGTGTGTAAAGTTACAACACTTTGCAATACCCAGTAAAATAACAAGTTAGGCAAATTCCACTTAAGTGGGTTAATCTGATTTTAACACACATTAACGCAAAATCATCTGCAAAGATAGCAAAAAAATAAGCTGACCCCGATGGTGGAATCAGCTTTTTGTGCGGTGTCGGACACTTCACGACCGCATTCGGGGCAGGTAGTCAATGCCATAGTCTTTTTGTTTTGTTGCACCACTGACCCGCCAGTGCGTTATTACTTGATGAAAAAAAAGAAAGCGGAGCCAGCAATTTCACTCTGTCAGTGGTGCGGGCTTCGACTCCCTTATGCTCGACAAAGTGACGCTCAACTCCACTTATGGCGATATAAAGAGGTCGGAACGACCAGATATAACACACCATAAGAGAGCATCCAGTCACACCGTCCCGAGCAATTTGGTAAAAGTGTCGAAGTTTCACCACTGGGCAGATGCGAATTTCGCTATCTTTTATTATGTCTTGCTCTCCCTCTCAAGGGATTGCGAGTGCAAAGTTAACGTATTTTTACGAGTTTTCCAAGCAATTTCCAGAGTGGTTTGCGACACAGCCAACCGACCAGACCGATACACGCGATTACAAGCCACCAGAAAGCCCCCAATTTGATTTTCTCGCCAAGGGTGAAGTCTCTCTCCACCTCGACCCTAACTTTGTGCTCTCGGTAAATTATAGAATCGTTTGAGGTGTATGTGTGGGGAATTTCGACGGGGATGGAGAGTTGCGGTTTGTTCCAGATATCGTGTATCAGCTTGCCCCCGATTATGGAGGCGGTCGATTTTGCAAGGGAAGTCTCGACCGTTGAGGTGGTATCGGCAGTTTCGTTGTGTGATTGCTCCATCGGCAGTGCTACCGTAACCGTATCGTGTTCGACAATGGTTTTCTCGACGGTGTTGACCCTCTCGATGTATTCGATTTGCGGGGCGTGTTGTTGGGTTTTGCATCCCGCACACAAAAGGAGTATGAAAATACAGAGGATTGCAATTAACTTTTTCATAGTTGTTTCCTTATTTCTTCGACTGCAAAACTGGGACATCCCTTATTTGCCCCAGTCTCACGATGACCGAGGACACGATTGGCGGGAATGTGGTAAGTTTTGCACAGCTCTTTGACCAGTTTGAGCAAGGCGGTTTTTTGTTGAGGGGTGCGGGTGTCCTTGGGCGTTTTTCCATCGGTAGCGCAACCGCCTATATAGCAAATTCCGATGCTATTGGCATTCCAACCGACCGCATGAGCGCCAGACTTGCTAATATCACGCCCAGAATGAACCGAGCCATCACGGTAAATTACCCAATGATAACCAATATCATTAAACCCCCTTTGCAAGTGCCAACGCCGAATGTCGGCAACGGTGAAATCCTTACCCTCTGGGGTGGCGGTGCAATGAACGATAATCTCCGTTATTTTACGCTTGTTCTGGACGCTTCCAGACACGCCCAGAGCCGCCCAAGTCTTGCCGCCGACAATTCCATCGGCTTTAAGATTACACGCCGTCTGGAAGTCTTTAACAGCTTCATCGGTCAACTTGCCAAATATGCCGTCAACAGCGAGGTTGAGCCGCCGTTGCAGCTCTTTCACGCTCTCCCCGCGAGAGCCTAACTTAATTGTTTCCATACCCCGATAAAGAGGTATTTGAAAAAATAAAGTTGTACCCGCTATTTATCTGTAGAGAAACACATTAAAGCAGATACAAACTAATAAAGAGCAAACCACAACCACCCCCGAAGAAAAGGGGGCAAAATTCCTTACTTGGGTAGCCGAAAACGAGAAGGAAATGCGGAAAGCGTTGAGAAAGAATTGCACCTATGATGGTGAAATCTTCGACGATGTATTTTCCGAAGTCATCCTCAACGTATATAACACCATCGTCAAGAACAATCGAGAGATTGACAACATCAAAAATTATTTCTTTTTAGCGTTAAAGTGGCATTACCAAATGCGCCAGAATCAGCACCGTCGGAGGGGGAAGGAAACGGTTAGAGACTATTGGGATAATCACACCATCATCGACCAAACAGAGGATGAAATCGCCAAGGATGCCGACATTACAAACGCTCTGGCGGCAATGCGGGAGGTGCTGACCGAGCAGTTTGGCGAGCGATGGGCGGAGATATTCTTTGTGTACTGGGACGGTCGAAGCAAAAACGCCACATCATATCAAGCGTTAGCCGACCGATTTGGCATTACTGGAAGCATCGAGCCGCTTAAACAACAACTCCAAAAGATGCGGGCTTATGTGGTGGAGGAAATGAAGTATATCCGAGAAATTTTCAACACCGATTATGCCTGTGATTAACAAGGGAGGAACACGCCGATATAACGGCAAACGAGAGCGCAACGATTTGGATAGGAAAAAGCGTCAGAAGATATATCAAAACCCCTTATGGAAGCGGTTACGCGATGCACATTTGCGGGAGCATCCGTTGTGCGAAATATCATTATTGGAGGGTCGGACGGTATTAGCCGAGGACGTTCACCATTGGGTTAGCTTTATGAACGGACGGACGGAAATGGAAATGAAAACTCTTGCATTTGACCCGCGCAACATCGTGGCAGTGTCAAAACTCGGGCATTGGGAGCTACACCACGGACGGTTTAGGGGGTGCAAGTCCTTGGAGGAGGTCAAACAGCGCATCGAGGCGCAAAAGTAACTCTTTATTCATCGAATAACCAACCAACGATATAATGACGCACAAGAAAATTGAATTGCCCGACGGTTTGAGGGATTTGACTTATAAATTCGTCAAGGGGGTAATTGACAAATTCGCCAAGGAGAACAAACTTGACGCTCTGGACGGCATGACATTTTACTTACTCGCTCAGTGGTTTGACGTTGTTCTCGATTGTTCTGAACACATCAGCGAGGAAGGCATAACGATAACCACCAGTCGGGGTGCGGTGCAACTCAATCCATATTGCACCGAGCGGAAAACGGCACAATCCCACATCAACACTTTGCTCAAAGAAATGGGTCTTTCACTCGGTAGCCGAGGCAAGATTAAGGCAGTAAGCTCAATCACGGAGGAGAGCCCGCTTGCGGCATTCATCAAATCTAATAAATAACGCATTCAAACGATATGGCGGTCAATATTGAGAAAACCAAATATTACCAACACGCCGCCGATGTGATAAGCGGTAAGGTGATTGCGGGGGAGTTGATTCAACTCGCCTGCAAACGCTTTATGTCCGATTTGGAACGCGATGATTTGGAGTTTAGAGCCGACATTGTGGAGCGTTTCAAGCAATTCGCCCAGTTGTTCAAACATTTCAAGGGCAACGCGGGAGGCAAATCTTTTGTGTTAGAGCCTTGGGAGGAGTTTCTAATTGCCAATATACTCGGTTTTTATTACAAAGACACCGATTTGCGCCGTTACACATCCGCATTATTGTGTGTCAGTCGAAAGCAAGGAAAATCAGCGATTTGCGCATTATTGACACTCTGGTTTCTTATTTGCGACGGTGAACCCTCCCCCGAAATCGCATTGTCGGCTAATTCACGCGACCAAGCGGGAGTATTGTACGAGTTTGTTAAGGTCTGGGCCCGACAGATTGACCCCAACAGCAAGGATTTGAAAGTTCTCCGCAACGGTATCGAATGTTTACCCAACAATGGTAAGATAACCGTATTTGCCGCCGATGCAACCCGCATTGACGGACGCAATATTTCACTTTTTGTTCAAGATGAATACGGAGGAGCCAGAACGTCAGATAATTACGATGTTCTCCGTTCCGCCCAAGGTCAACGTAAAAATCCGCTTGGAATTGTGATAACCACTTGCGGTTTCAATTTGGCAGGGCCCTTCAAAAAGATGTACGACACTTATGTTGAAATTCTCCACGGCATTAAGGAGGATGACAACACTTTCATCCAGATTTATGCCCTCGACGATGGGGATGATTATGCAGATGAAAAGGTCTGGCCGAAAATTGCCCCCAACCTCGGTGTTACAGTATCGCCCAAGTATTTGAGAGAGCAAGTTGTGTACGCCAAAAACAACCCCTCGGCAGAGGTTGGTGTCTTAACTAAAAACTTCAATATGTGGTGTCAGACTTCTCAAACTTGGATACCCGACAGCTACATTCAGAAATCAATGCAAGCGGTCAATCTGGAAGACTTCAAGGAGGATGATGTTATTTTCGGAGGTGTGGATTTGTCCGCGACTGGCGACTTGACTTGTGTTTCGTTTCTCTTGACGAAGGAGGATGACGAGCGGTTGTTTTTCCATAACCGTTACTATCTCCCAGAATCAGCGTTGACGGAATCACCTAACCGCGAATTATACAAGTATTGGGCGAGAACAAAGCAACTGACCGTAACCAGTGGCAATGTCGTTGACTACGATTATATTTTAACGGACATTATGAAAGTTTACAACAAGCTGAATGTTCGCAAATTAGGACTTGACCGCTGGAATGCCAGTCAGTTTCAGATTGCCGCGACCGAGGAGGGTTTGCCGATTGAGCCAGTAAGCCAAGCGATTGCGAACCTCAACCGACCGACAAAGGAATTGGAGAGGTTAATTCGCTCTGGCAAGGTCGTTATCGACAAGAACGAAATCAACCTCTTTTGCTTCCGTAATGCAAAGCCAAAATATGATTGGAACGAGAATTGCAAAATCACGAAGGAAAACTACGAGAGTAAGATTGATGGTGTTGTCGCGATGATTATGGCTCTTTGCACCTACCTCGACACTCCACGCTTCAGCGGAAGTATCTTGGCGTTGTGATAACTCTTTATTTGCGATATATCATAACATTTGCAAATGAATTTACTTGATAGAATAGCCCACACCTTCAGCGGAACACCCAAGCCAAAGGGCATCAACATTGACGAGGTGGAGGAGCGAGCACGCAAGGCGAACCAGAGCAGTGTGTTCGGTGCGCTTACTTTCGGCGGGGGCAGCACCTACACGCAGGAAAAGAGCCTCAAATTGTCAGCCGTATATTGCGCCGTCGAGATGATAAGCAATGCAATCGCGCAACTCCCTCTCCAACCTTACCGAGTTGACGATGACGGTTACAAAACTTTGATGAAATCACACCCTCTCTGGCACATTCTGGATTGTCAGCCAAACGCCAGAATGACGCGACACACATTCATCAAGACACTTATTACATCGGTATTGCTCAAAGGCAATGGTTACGCCTACATTGAGAGGGATGCGAGCAAAAAAATCGTCAAGGGTTTGCACTACATCCCGCAGGAATATGTTACCATCGTACCGCCGAGCCGTCTGGATGAACCAATAAGTTACCAAGTGGTCGGTCTTAACGGCAACATTCCCCACACCGATATGATTCATATTCTTAACTTCAGTTATGACGGTGTGATTGGCATTAGCACACTTCAACACGCCTCTATTTGTCTGGGGATAGCGATGGATGCGGATGCACACGCGGCGGGATTCTTTCAGGGTGGAGCTAACGTCGGGGGTATACTAACCGCCGACACAGCCCTTACGGACAAACAGAAACGAGAACTGAAGGCAAGTTGGCAGCAGGCATTTAACCGACATCAAGGCGGTCAAAGCAATGGTATCGCCGTACTCGAAGCCGCCCTCAAATATCAGCCGATTACGGTTGACCCCAAGGAGGCCCAGTTGCTTGAATCGCGACAATTCAGCATTCCAGAAATCGCCCGATTCTTTTGCATCAATCCAACCAAAATTTTTGACCTCTCCCACGCTAATTACAACACTCTGGAAGCGTCGAACCTTTCCTTCCTTACCGACACACTCCAACCTATCCTCAACAAATTCGAGATGGAGTTTGAGCGCAAGTTGTTCCCCGAAAACGAACACAAGAACGTCGAAATCCGATTTGATGTGAACGCCCTTCTCCGTACTGACAAAAACGGTCTGGCGAACTATTATAGAACGCTCTGGAATCTGGGTGCAATGTCGAGCAACGAAATCCGACGCGCCGAAGGTCTGGGCAAGATTGACAATGGCGATAAATACTTTGTGCCAGTCAACCTCCAGACGCTCGACAAGGCGGTTGTTGCAAATCCCAATATGTCGGGACAGACAATTAAAGACGCTCTCAACCCTACGGACACAGAACCGACCGAGGGAGAACCACAGAGCATGACGGATGAACCCGCCGAACAATAACCCCTCCATACAAGGGAATTCGAGAGAGCTGACCAGATTGGTCGGCTCTTACTCTTTATCAACAACGAAATAATGTTTAGCTAAACAATGGAATTCACATCCCACAACGATTTAGACCTTCTTATCAAGATGGAACAACACGGTCGCCCGATTCGCGTTGCCGATTGTGTACGTTTCGCCGTGAAGGTCTGGACACAAAATCCTGCGAACTTCCTTTTCTTCACCGCCCGCGATGTGATTAAGGATGACCGATTTGACCGTCTGGTGATACCTGGCTACCAAATGGCAGCTCTCGAAAGTGGTGTTGTAGTGTACGAATATTCTTACAGCCTTACTGACCGCCACTTTAAGCCGTTTGAAGGGCATCCCCACGACCACCGCAATCGCGTTGTAACTGACCAGTATTGGAAGAACTGCAACCTCAATCAAATTCCGAGCAACCCAGTCAATTATCAGACACTCAACCACCTCCGCGACCTTATTGAGCAGGAAGTTGCAGACCGCGAGAACGCAATCATCGACGTTAAACAGTACCTCGATGAATCCTTTGTGAACGACCTCCGCAAAGAAATCGCCCGCAGTAACGAGGTTGACGCAGAGTTGAATAACAAAATCAACCAGACAAAGGAAGCAACCGACGAGGCAATCAAGGCAGTAAGCGACCGCCTCAACGATGAAGTCAAACGCTCCAACGAGGTTGATATTGAATTATTTAACGCTATCAAAAAGGCAGGTCAAAACACCGATGATATCAAGCAAGAGACAGACGGTAAGATTGAGGAAACCAATAACAACATCACCGCCGAAGCCGACCGCGCCAAGGAAGCCGAAAAGCAGCTCTCCGACGCTATCACCGCCGAAGCCGACCGAGCAAAAGCCGCCGAGCGTGAAATCAACACCGCTCTGGAAACAGAGGTCAGCCGAAGCAAGACCAAGGAGGCAGAAATCGACGGTGTAATTGCCGCAGAAGTTAGCCGCGCCAAGGTTGTAGAAGGTGCGCTTACCGACGGTCTGGATGCAGTGCGCGACAAAGCCAATCAGATTGCCAGTGACCTCGCCGCAGAGGTTAGCCGCTCCAACCAGAAGGACAACGACCACACCGCCGCAGTAAACACAGAGGTTACCCGCGCAACCGCCGCCGAGAAAGCCATTACTGACCGTCTGGATGTGATTGAGGGCGATGCAACCGTTATCGGCTCTCTGGCTCACACTCTGGAAGACGCAAAACACTACACCGACGACCAGATTGGTAAGGCAAACGCCGAGAGCAACGCCGCAATCGCCGACAATGCAACAGCAATCGCCAATGAAGTCAGCCGAGCCACAGCCGCAGAAAAGGCACTCTCCGACCGTCTGGATGTTGCCGAAGCAAGCCTCAACGACACCGCCGACGCAATCACCAATCTGGTTGCCAAGGACACCGAGATTGTCAACTCTCTCAACTCGGAGATATCGCGGGCCCAGACCGCAGAGAAGGCAAATGCCGACGCAATCACCGCTCTGGATAGTAAGGTTGATACAGTGAAAGCCACAGCCGACAAAGCCGCCGCAGACCTCACCGATGAAGTGAACCGAGCAACCACAAAAGAGGGTGAACTTTCCACGGCAATCGCCGCCGAAGCATCACGCGCCCAGACAAAGGAGGGTGAAATTGATGCAGCACTCGCAGTTATTAACGGCGATAAGGACACAATCGGCTCAATCGCCCACGCCGTCGAGGACGCAAACCACTACACCGACGATGAGATTGCCAAACTCTCCACAGCAACCGCCACTAACCTCGCCGATGCGTTGAAACCATACGCAACCAAGCAGGAAGTTGACGGACGCATTGAAGGTATCATCGGCACAGCCCCCGCCGCCTTGGATACGTTAGGCGAAATCGCCGACCGTCTGGCCGAGGATAATGACGCTATCAATGCAATCAACGGTGTACTCAACGGCAAGGCAAATTCCGCAGATGTTTACACCAAGTCGGAAGTCGATGCACAGCACACCACCATTACCACCAGTGTGAACGCTCTGGATGGTAAGGTTGATGCAGAAGTGAATCGAGCCAAAGCCGCCGAAAAAGTCAATGCCGACAATCTGACCGCTCTCTCCACAAAGGTCGATGGTATCAAGGCAACCGCAGATAAAGCAGCCGCCGACCTTACCGACGAAGTGAACCGCGCCAAGGGTGTTGAAGCCGAACTCTCCGCCAAGCTCAACGCAGTGGAGGCAAAGGCAGATACAAACGCGGACGGAATCGCCAGTCTGGTCGATGATGTTGCCGCACTTGAAACCTCTATCAATGGTGCGAAAACCGACATCAACGGTCTTACCAACGACCTCGCAACAGAGGTAAGCCGAGCAACCACCAAAGAAGGTGAACTTGAGGCGGGTATCACAGCCAACGCCCAGAAAGTTGCCGACCTTACCACCCGCACAACCGCAGTGGAGGGCGAAGTCAATACTCTCTCCAACGATGTTGATGCAGTTGACGCAGCTCTCGCAGTGATTAACGGCGATGAAACCGTTATCGGCTCAATCAAGCACGGTATAAACGATTCCAAGCACTATACCGACGATGAAATCAGCAAGCTCAACGCCAAAGTCGATGCGTCGGTTACTGGATTCGCTACCAAGACCGAGGTTGCAAATGTCGATGCAAAGGTTGACGCACTGACAACAAAGGTGAACGCAATCGAAGTGGTTGACGCATACACCAAGGCAGAGGTTGATGAAATGATTGCCAATGTCGATGTAACCGACCAGTTGACCGATTACGCCAAGACCGCCGATGTTGCCGCCGCATATCAGCCGAAGGGCGATTATCTGGTTGCCGCCGACATCGAGGGCAAAGCCGACAAGTCCGACACTTATACCAAGAGCGAGGTTGATGCGGCAATCGCCAATGTCGATGTTACCGACCAGTTGACCGACTACGCCAAGAAAACGGAAACCACCGTTATCAAAGACGAGAACGGCACGGTTATCACCGAAATGGTGATTGACAACTCGGCAGAGGATGACACCATTGAAGTTTATACCAAACAGCAGTGCGATGAACTTTTTGCCAAGGTGGTAACGCTTACCCAAGCGGAATATGACGCTCTGACCGTAAAAGCCCCCAACACTCTTTATATCGTGAACGGTTAAGCCGTTTGCGATGGAGGGGCAACCCACACATAAGACAATCCCACATCGGTAAATCTGGTGTGGGATTTTTATTTGGCAATGATAGAACACAACGAAATAACGCTTGAGAAGCGCAACCAAAGCAAGGTTGTGCGGAGTTTCGCATTGCCAAAACAGACAGCAACACAACCCGAAAAATCGCATAAATTTATGATAATCGCAAACGCAGTATTCTACGAAGGAACGGAAGCCGAGAAGGTGTTTCTGGGTGAAAATCTGGTGTGGAAAAAATCGTCAACACCTCCAACGCCGACTTACGAAATCAACCAGTTTGTCGGTAAGTTCACGGATGATTCTACTGAAGCGAACTGGAAGATGTATAAATTCAGCTCCCCCAATGACTACACCGACGTTACCATTCCAGTTGACCCCGAGACCAAGGAGTTTGACTATGAACTGGTGTGGTCAAGAAATTACGACTATTTGAGAATCACCAGTATAGGAAGGAAAATCCAACACATTTATCACCTTCCGCATAAATTCATCATCAACTTGTCGAATGGATTACGAGGAACTTTTGACGGTTGCAATGAACTTGAATCCTGCAATCTTGACGGTCTGGCGGGGCATTCATTTGGCAATGTCGCATTCTTGTTTAGCGGATGCATAAAGTTGAAGTCAATAGACCTCTCCATTTTGTCGGGTAACGAGCTGACAGATGTTGATTGCTTATTCCAGAATTGCGAAGCGTTGCAGACCGTTATATTCGGCAACGACTTCAACGTAACCAAATGCTACAGCTTCAATACTTTTACAAATAATAATTCACTTGTGAATGTGATAGGTGTTGTGAACGGTATCGGCGCAAGTTGGACTGACACAACCAATCTCGACCTCCATTATTCCCCTCTCACAAACGCATCGGCAATGGTGTTTATCAACGGTCTGGCGGAGGTTACGACAGCCAAGACCATCCAGTTCAAGGCATCCACTTACGACACCCTCACCCCCGAACAGATTGCAGTTGCGACGAGCAAGGGATGGAATGTTGTGCGAAGCGCATACTAACTCTTTATTGAAAGATTAAACACATCACATTACAATGGCGATACTCAAATATACAAAAGCCGACGGCACGGTTGTTAAGCTGAACTCTTACAAAGTCAACAACCTTGTACCGCAGCAGTCAAAGGGCGACAATCCCAACGCCGTAATGAGCCAGAAGGCAGTAACCGATGAACTTGCCTCGGTCGGTCTGCAAATCGACGAGGTGAACGGTACAATATCAACCATCAACACCACACTCGGCAGTAAGGCAAACTCCGCAGATGTTTACACCAAGGGCGAGGCAGACGGCAAATTCCTTACCGCCGCCGACATCACTGGCAAGGCAGATAAGAGCGAAGTGTCGGCAGTCAAGGCAATCGCCGATAAGAACACCGCCGACATTGCCGACATCAAAACGGATATCACCGAAATCAACAACACTCTCGGCGAGTGTGCAACAACCGACGCTCTGGGTGAACTGGAAAACATCGTATCTCTCAAAGCGAACAAAAGTGAAGTCTACACCAAGACAGAAGCAGATGGAAAATTCCTTACCGAACATCAAGACATCAGCGGCAAGGCAGATGTAACAGCATTGACCGATGAAGTAACCAGAGCGACCGCCGCAGAAGGCACACTGACCACCTCCATCAGCGATGAAGTAACCCGCGCAACTACGGCAGAAGGTGAACTTTCCGACCGAGTTGACGCGCTTGAAAATGTGCGCATAATCAGTTGCGGCACTTACTAATAAGACGAATAACCAACACCATACCGATGACTACAGAACAAGTAAGCACAATGGTAATGACAGCCGAAAACGGTTACTACCTTACCCAAGTGGCAGACGTTGACCTCGCCGAGCGCATTGTTGCAAGCAAAGTGGCACTCTCCAAGTTCAGCACAATTGACGATTGGAAAGAGATAAGCAAGGAGGAGGGCGACCAGATAATTGCCGAGCAGAATGCCGCCAGAACCGCCGAACTCCCAACCGAGTAATACATCACTCTTTATTAGCGATATGAAAACGGAAAAACGATATATAAGCGAAATCCGAAGTGTCGAGGGTGAAAGCTCCCGCCATATTGTCGGCTATGCGCTTTTATTCAATGTCCGCAGTGTGCAACTCGGCGACTTTACCGAGGTGATAATGCCAGAGGCGTTGAACGATGAAATCCTCAAACGCTCCGATGTTCTGGCATTGCTCAATCACGACATCAGCCGTGGTGTACTGGCCCGCTCCCGCAATGGTGAAGGCTCTCTTACACTGACCATCGACGAGAAGGGTTTGCGCTATGAATTTGACGCTCCCAACACGGCACTGGGCGATGAACTGGTTGAGGGAATCAAACGCGGTGACATCCGCAATTCTTCATTCTCTTTTCTGGTGAAAAAGGATGAATGGCAACAGACCCCAGAAGGCGGTTATCTCCGCATTATCCACGAGTTTGACCAGTTATTCGACATCAGCCCAGTATATCAACCCGCCTACGATGAAACGAGCGTTGATTGTCGCGGGCTTGACAGATTCAAGGAAGAAATTGAACGACGTATGAACGAGGACAACAAAGATAAGGAGGAGAAGGAGGAGGATGTTGTAAAGCCCCAGTCCGAGGAACCCCAGACAAAGGAACCCGAAGCGGAGGAGGGAAAACCCGCAGAGGGCGATGAAGAAAAGAAAAGTTGTCAGTCTGGCGAAACCGAGAAACGAGAGGACGAGCCAGAGGACAACGAGGAGGGCGACGAAAAGGAACCCGAAACAGAAGAAACCAAGGAAGACGCTCCCGCCGAACAGAAACCCGCAGAGGATGATGTGAAAGAGGACGAACCCCAAGAAAAAGAAGAAAATCGAAATAACATAGCTATGAAGAAACAGAACTTTTCTTTACTCAAGGCAATCCGCTCAGTCGTAAATGGCGAGCAGTTTGACAAGAACACAGCCGCAGTTATCGCCGAAGGTCGTTCCATTATGTCGGCAGCAAATCAGGCAGTAAACGGCCAGATTGTTATTCCAGTTGAGAGCCGCGCCGAGGGTGATACAACTCCCACAACTCCCGCCAACGGCATTATGGCAACCGTCGCAACCGCAGGTATAGAGAATGTCGCGGAGGATAAACTCGACATCGTTGAACCCCTCCGCAACCGTTCCGCTCTCGGTGTTGCTGGTGCCACTTTCCTTACTGGTCTGGTCGGCGACCTCTCGATTCCCGTTTACTCTGGCTCTAATTGCGCTTGGAAGGGTGAGGTCGTAACAGCCGACAACGGCGCAGGTGAATTTACCGAAGTATCGCTCAAACCGAAGCGTCTTACCGCCTTCATCGACATCTCGAAGCAGTTCATCTATCAAGACAGCAACAGCGCAGAAGAAATGCTCCGCCGCGACCTTGTGAACGCAATCGCCGAGAAACTTGAAATGACCATCCTCGGCAGCGAGGCAGGCACAGCAACCAAGCCCGAAGGTCTTTTCAACGGTGTAACCGCCGACACAGCCGCCGTTAAATTCGGCGACATCGTTGACTGGGAAGCTGACCTTGAGAACGCCAACATCGGTGAAATCAAGTACATCGTCAACCCCTCCGCCAAGGCAATTCTCCGCAAGACCGCAAAAGACACTGGCTCTGGTCTTTTCGTAATGGCAGACGGTGAAATCGAGGGCAACGAGGTTATCAGCACTGCAAGCGTTGTCAAGAAGGGTGTTATCCTCGGCGACTTCCGCGAGCTTGTGATTGGCCAGTGGGGTGCGCTCGATGTAGTGGTTGACCCCTACACCAAAGCCGCAGACGGTCAGATTCGCGTTGTCGTAAACGCTTACTTTGACGCAGCTCTCCGCCGTCCGAGCGCAGTGGTTAAGCACATCCTGAAGTAACCCTCTGGGTTAGTCAGTTTACAACCCGATTAACGACCCTCGCACCCGCATGGTGTGGGGGTTTGTTATGTCTGGGCCCGACACTCTTTATTGAAGAAATAACTTAATTGAAGTTTATGTTTACGACCCTCAGCCAAGCCCGTAAATTCTGCAACATCGACGATGATTTTCACGCCGATGATGACGTATTACTCCACTTCATAGAGGCAGCGGAAAACGCAACAGAAAAAAATCTTAACAAACCGTTATATGCTTTTGTCGGTCAAGACGGATTGTTACCCGCTACCATACGTCAACAGATTTTGATTTTGGTAAGTACATTCTACGAGAATCGAGAATGCTTAAGTCCGACACAGATGCACACCCTTCCAAAATCTTTTGACTGGCTTGCATCATTAGACCGTCACTATCACATCCCCCGATAAAGCAATATAACTATGCGAGCAGGACTTTTGAAATATCCGATAATCGTTGAACGCTCCCACATTCACAAAGACCAATACGGTGCTGAAAATGTGGTCTGGGAATGTCATATCAACACCAAAGCACAAATCGACTGGAAAGGCGGTGATAACATCATTGAGAACGATGAGCGAGTTTTTACCCGCTCCCTTACTTTCATTGTCCGACATTATCACGACATCCGCGACACTGACCGCATCATCTGGGAGGGCAATAAATACCGCATACTTCACATTGAGCCACGCAAGTTTGAACACCGCCAGATAATCGAAGCCGAACTAATTAACGAATAATCCCAATGTCCTCCCCCCACACCGTTACCCTCGACACAAAAAGCCTCTCGGCAATCCTCGACAATCTCAACGAGGACAACCGCCGTATGGCGATGCTCTCCGCACTTCGGGCGGGGGGTAAGGTGTTGCAGACACAGACCAAGGAGAGCCTCAAGAGGAAACTGGGGAGCGGTGCGACATCGACATCAGACCGCAACCGCAAGCCGATGGAGCAAGGTGTTCGGCTTATCGTTGATAAGGATTACAACGAGGTGATTGTCAGTATTATGAAGGACTACCGCCTCAAGTGGTACGAACTCGGCACAGACCAACGATATTTGAAGAAAGACCACCCCAAAGACGAGGAACACCGCAAGACGTACAAGAAGGGAGAATATCGAGGAAGCATCACCGCGACCAACTTTTTCTCGGAAGCCCGAAGCAACGACGGCCCGATTATAGAGGCGATTGTCGATGAACTCTCCAACCAGATTAACAAGCTAATGAAATGAACCATCCGAGCCGTTTAGCCCCCAAGGTCGGGCGAGCAATATTTGAACTGACCAACCCGATTGTCCGCACTTTCCCGATTGTCGCAGAGGAGGGTGCGAGTTATCCGTTTATGGTGTACCGCCGCACATCGTTGACACCATACACCACCAAAGACCGTTTCAACTACCTCACGCAAATCTCGATGGAGCTTGTGATTGTAACGCAGAAATACGAGGAAGGCGTTGCACTCTCGCAAGAGGTTTGGGATGCTCTCGACAAAAAGGTCGGCAACATCGGTGGTCTGGATATATCCGAAATTCGGGTAACATCATCCTCCGAGGATTTTGCAAACAACGCCTACATCCAACGCCTCCAGATAGAGGTTGACGTTGAGTAATAACTAATTGCCTCCAAGTCCGCGACTTTCAATATATGCCCCAAGACCGTCCGACAATCCCAACGTCTGGCGGTCTTACTCTTTATATCTGACGAATAAATCTATATATAGACGATGAAAATAATGAAGGGCGAGAATTTGATGGTTTTCACTGGTGGAAAATCAATCGCATTCGCTACATCACACACTCTTGAGCTGTCTCTCGACAGCCGTGAAATATCGACAAAGGACAGCGGCGGCAAATGGTCGGAAGCCGAAGCGGGCAAAATCTCTTGGTCGATGCAGACCGAAAATCTTGTCGGTAACCCAGGCGAGGGTAAGGGCTATGATGACCTTCTCGACATAATGATTGCCCGCGAGCCGATTGACGTTGTATTTGCACTTGAGGGAGATTCGCCCAACTATGACGGTGGCAAACTTGACGCAGTACCGACTGGCGGTTGGTCTGCAAAGGCTACCAACGGACGCAAGGGAAAAGCAATCATCACCTCCCTTTCGCTCAACGCTCCCAACGGCGAGTATGCCACTATGTCGGCAACTTTCCAAGGTGTCGGCGCACTTGAAAAACTGGGCGTCATCACAGCACCCGCGACCGCTGGCAAGTCCGCAGCCGCTCCCGCCAAGGTTTAACAAGCCGTCAACACAACGACAAACCGAGTGGTACATCATCAGTGGTGTGCCACTCTTTATTTTGTGAATAACCAATAACCAACGAAACGATATGAAAACGGTAAACATCAACGGTAAGGACTACCAGATTAAGCAGACGGTCAGAGGTTTGTTTTTATGGGAACAGATAGCGGGCAGACCATTCGAGGTTAAAACCACCCTCGACAACTACCTCTATTATTATTGCCTTATCCTCGCCAACAACAAGGATTGCGATTTGGATTGGGATGGGTTTTTGGATGCGACCGACAACGACCCCTCCATCATCATCGAAATCACCAAGGCACTTGCAGACCTCTCCAAACTGGAAAAGATGCTCGATTCTGGGGAGAAGGACAATGACGGTAAAAAAAAAGACTGACCGTAAGCGAGTTGTTTGCAATCCTTACGCTTGATTTGGGGATTGCCCCCGCCTACGTTCTGGACGAGATGGAAACCTACGAGATAACCGCCCTTATCGAACACCGAAGCCACAAGCATCGGGAGCAGTGGGAGCAAGCGAGATTCATTGCCTTCATCGTCGCCCAGTGCAACACAAAGAAAAATCTCAAACTTACCGACCTTATCAAATTCGACTGGGACGGCAAGGGAGAGGGAAAGACGGACGCCCCGACTAAGGAGGAGGTCAACCGACTGGCAGAAATGGCAAAAGCCTACGAGGGTATGTTTGCCGCAAATAACGAGAAAAACGACACATCAATATAATGGCAAAAGCAGATTTGATTGCCCGCCTCTCTGGCGATGATAAACTCTCCCCAGTTTTGCAGAATGTTCGGAAGCAACTGCAAGACACTGGCGTTGCGTCAAACAAACTGGATGATATACAAAAGAAATTCGGTAAGATTGCCGATTCATCCGCTCCGCTCAACCGCAAAATCCGCGACATCAAAAAAGCGATGGAAGAAATGGCGGTTGCGGGTCTGGACGCTACGGAGGAAGGGCAAGCGATGTGGAAGAAACTGGCGGACGAGGCGAAGAAGTA
>ERZ825324.2714-NODE-2714-length-17843-cov-3.246964_pt1 | contig 17843 bp, 9 predicted proteins | sample MGYA00519859_ERZ825324 | MGnify/ENA primary metagenome ERZ825324 (study PRJEB31778, sample SAMEA3449198) | human gut metagenome | biome: human gut; feature: human-associated habitat; material: faeces | place: United Kingdom | collected 2010/2012 ... | reverse complement strand
GTCATTGACAAGAAACTCAATGAACCTATTATCGGTGCCAGTGTATCAAGCGTATCGGTTCAAGGAACCACAATCGGAACTGTCACTAACCTGGAAGGCAACTTTTCTCTGAAAAATGTTCCTAAAGGTAGTGTGCTTACTGTATCCTATATCGGATATACTTCACAAAACATTACGATTAACGGCAATCAGACCACTTTCAAAATTGAAATGAGTGAAGATACCAAAACTCTGGACGAAGTGGTAGTCGTTGGTTTCGGTACTCAGAAAAAAGTTAATTTAACCGGCGCAGTGGCTACAGTAGATGCCAAAACACTCGACTCACGCCCTGTGACTTCTGTCGCACAAGCACTACAAGGAGTTGTTCCCGGATTAAACATCAGTGCAAACGCTCGCGGTGGAAAGTTAGACCAAAACCCTACAATGAATATTCGCGGTACGGGAAACCTGGGAACGGGCTCCAGCGATTCTCCATTAGTATTGATCGATGGTGTAGAAGGGGATATTAACTCTATCAATCCGCAAGATATTGCCAACATCTCTGTTTTGAAAGATGCTGCTTCCGCTTCTATCTACGGTTCACGTGCTCCTTTCGGTGTCATATTGGTAACGACTAAAGCCGGTCAACAAGGCAAAGCTACCATTCAGTATTCCGATAACTTCCGTTGGTCCAGGCCGACCAATATTCCGAATATGCTCGATTCGTACCGTTTCGCACAATATTTCAATAAAGCACAGTTCAACAGCGGAAAAACAACAACTTTTCTCTTTGATGAAGATACCATGGATCGCATACAGAAATACATGGCGGGAGAATATCAATATACTTCTGATCCTACCCAATCACAAGGTAGTAACTTCTTCCAGTTTAACATGCGTTCCAACGATAATCAAAACTGGCCTAAAAACTTCATAGACAAAACAGCTTTCGGTCAGGAACACAATTTAAGTGTATCAGGAGGTAGTGAGAAGACGAAATATTACATTTCCGGTGCTTTTCTCTCACAAGAAGGGCAAATGAACTATTCTGATGAAAAGAAAAATAGATACAATATCAGCGGTAAAGTCAGCAGCGATGTTACCCAATGGTTAACATTAGAGTTAAATACCCGTTTCATCCGGACAGATATCGGTATGCCTACATTCCTGAAGGTACAAGGCGACCGTTTTTTCCCGGAAACAACCAAACTATACCCGATGATGCCGCTATATGACAATAACGGTCATTATACCCGTAACCCCAAATTAATGCAGCTGACATCCGGAGGACGCTCCAATACCTCCAACGACTCTTATTTTACACAAGGAGCATTCACTCTTAAACCACTTAAAGGATTAGCCGTTCACGGACAAGCTACCTTGCATACCGAGAGTTTCAGGCACCAATATTCCATTAACAAGGTCTACCTCTATACCCGCGACAATCAGCCTGTCGAAGAAGCATGGTTAGGTGGTGACCCGGATCTTGCAGCAGGAAAAACCTATGTACAAAGCGAAACGAAGCAAGTTTCCATGATGACTACTTCACTTTACGCCGATTATGAACATTCCTGGAACAATCATAATTTTAAGGCTATGATTGGTATGAACACGGAATACTATTACCAAAATAAACTGATGGGTAAACGTTTTGATGTCATTGACGAAAATGTACCCAGTATAAACACTGCAAATGGTATCAGCAGTAACAGTGGTGGTGCAAACGAATGGGCTACTATGGGATACTTTGCCCGTTTGAATTACGATTACAACGGACGTTATCTGTTTGAAACCACTATCCGCCGGGATGGAACTTCCCGTTTCCGCGGCAATGAAAGATGGGGAAATTATCCGTCCTTCTCCCTCGGTTGGAATATCGCCAGAGAAGGATTCTGGAGTCCTTTGGAGAAATATATCAATACTTTAAAACCACGATTCACTTATGGTAGTTTAGGTAACCAAAATACAGACAATTGGTATCCAACCTATGCTATACAAAATATTACCGTAGGCAGTGCGGACGCAGGTGGACGCTGGCTCTTGGATCTAGCCAACAAATCCAATATTGCCTCTTCTCCCGGTCTTGTAAGTACGCTATTAACCTGGGAACGCATTACCAGCTACAATATTGGTGTGGATTTCGGAGCATTATCCAACCGCCTCACCGGCTATTTTGAGTATTATGTACGTGATACTAAAGACATGGTAGGCCCCGCTCAAGAGATCTCTTCCATCGTAGGAGCAGGAGCACCCAAAATGAATAATACCGCTTTAAGAACCAAAGGTTGGGAACTGCAAATCGGATGGCAAGATAGAATCGGTCAATTGGGATACAACGTTTCATTCAATCTTTCTGATGCACAGACCGAAGTTACGGAATTCCCGAATCCGGATAAGCAATTAAAAGACGGTGATGGAAATGACTATTACTGGGAAGGTAAAAAACTAGGAGAAATTTGGGGATTCAAAACAGTAGGTATGGCAAAAACCGATCAGGAAATGGCTGACTGGATTGCCCAGCACGACCAAAGCAAACTGAAAGCAGGAGGACTGAATATCTGGAAAGCCGGAGATATTATGTATGCTAATCTTGATGATAATCCTGCTATCGAAGCAGGAACCAGTGCTACAGATCCTAAAGATTTAACTGTTATCGGCAACAGTACACCACGTTATCGTTTTGGTATTACTTTAGGTGCCAATTACAAAGGATTCGATTTAAACATTATGTTCCAAGGTGTAGCTAAACGAGATTACTGGATTGACGGAATGATTTTCTGGGGTGTAAACGGTGGTCAATGGAGTTCTACGGGATACGAGGAGCATTGGGATTTCTTCCGCCCGGAAGGTGATGAACTGGGAGCCAATACAAATGCATATTTCCCACGTCCTATAATGGATAGTAGACAAAACCAGCAAGTACAGTCAAGGTATTTACAAGATGCATCTTATATTCGCCTGAAGAATTTACAGGTGGGCTATACGATCCCCAAATACCTGACTAAAAAGATCGGTCTTGAAAAATTGCGAGTATTCTTCTCGGGCGATAATCTGTGGACTGGAACTAAAATCAACAAGAACTTTGACCCGGAAGCCTTATGGCAGAATGGTATGACCTACCCGCTAAGCCGTACGCTCTCTTGTGGTGTAAACATCGTATTATAAAAACCTTAAAACAAGTATGATCATGAAACTAAAAAATATAATATTGCCTTTCACTGCTGCCTTGCTTTCTCTTTCAGCATGTAGTGACTTTCTTGACAGGAAACCCCTATCAGATAATGTGAATGAGGGATTCTTTACAGCTGAGAACCAGTTGGAGCCTTATTGTAACAAGAAATATGAATTGTTACCGGATTTCAAAGATATAAATCCATTTACTACAGACCAGAACAGCGACAACCAGGCAGGTAATGAGCCCAATGACAACTTTATTCCACAACGCATTACCGTACCCGAAAAAGGAAGTTATGGCAAACACGGACAATTGCGTGATTGTAATCGCTTTTTGTACTACACTGATCAGAATCTGACAAACGGGACATTAACCAATTCTGATAAAGTACAACAATACATTGGAGAAATGTACTTCTTCCGTGCTTATATTTATTATTTCTATTTGCAAAAATTTGGCGACTTCCCTATCCTTACGACTGAACTAAATGATGCAGACTATGCAGGTAATGTAGAAGCCAACAAACGTCAGCCCCGTAACGAAGTGGCCAGGTTTATCTTAAAAGACCTTGATGAAGCAATTGCCCGCATGAAACCACGTGCCAATGCTATTACTAACCATCGCCTGAATAAAGAAAGTGCACTGTTATTCAAATCTCGTGTAGCTTTATACGAAGGAACCTGGGAAACATACCACAAAGGTACCGCTCGTGTACCTGGCGGACCTGGATGGCCTGGAGGTACTTTTACAGGAAACTTGGATACAGAAATCGCATTCTTCCTAAGCGAAGCCATGGCAGCGGCAAAAGAAGTAGCAGATGCCGTAGAATTAGAATCCGCATATGAAACAATGTTTAATCAAAGGGATTTGGCGTCTAAAAAAGAAGTTTTGTTATGGCGTATGTACAGTGCTGAAGCACAGGTACAAAGCCTGACGGAAGGCACATTCCATGCAATCAATGAACCTGATGGTTGTGTAGGACAAGGCGGTGGATATACACGTTCATTGGTAGAAAGTTTTCTAATGAAAAACGGACTTCCTATATATGCCTCCAATTCAGATTACAAAGGAGACAAAAACACCATAGATGTAACAACCGATCGTGATAATCGCCTGGTATTGTCCATGTCTAAACCCGGTGACCTAATTTGGAGAGGCAAAGGTATGGATAAAGAGATGAAAATGGTATATCCTAACTTAGTTCAAGGTAAATATACACTGTCACCAAGTGCTACCGGCTATTTGATACGAAAAGGATGGGCTGACTCAAATGTCGCTGTGAATGACAATTCCCCAATGGCATACATGATTTTCCGCGCTGCAGAAGCATATCTGAACTATATTGAAGCCGATTATGTAAAAAATGGTAACCTGGATGCAAATAGTCAAAAATATTGGAAAGCACTGAGACAACGTGCCGGAGTAGACACAGATTATCAAAAGACCATTGCTGCAACGGATCTGAGCAAAGAGGATGATCTTGCCAAGTATTCAGGAGCCACAATGGTAGATCCAACTCTCTATAATATCCGTCGTGAACGTCGCTGCGAATTTATCGCTGAAGGTATGCGTAAAGACGACTTATACCGCTGGCGTTCCCTTGATATGATGAAAAATTTTCAGGTAGAAGGCTTTAATTACTGGGAGGAAAACTTCAAATTCTACACTGAAGACAAGTTGGATGTGGTGGATAAGAGTGTATCAACTTATCTTCGTCCATACCACAAACATGCTTTAGCCAAAGACGGATATAATTTCGAAGAAGCCAATTATCTGAGTCCGATTTCCTATGATGTTTTCCGTCTGTCCACTCCTGATAAGGGAGGAGATGTTTCTACTTCTGTAGTATATCAGAATCCGGGATGGCCGGTTGATAAAGGGGGAACAGCTATACAATAGGTTCTATATAGATGTTTTACCAAGGGTGTATCGGCACCCCCGCACAACATTAGTTGTGCTCCGATGCACCCTTTCTCTCTTTTTTCATATATAATATAATTTCTAACGCTTATTTATTGTGTCGTCATTAAGAAAAATATATATTTGAACTCAAACCACTATAATGCAACTTTATGAAACCAATCATCCAGTATTCTCTGTTAGGATTGCCCGTATTAGCCTCTGCGCAAGTTACAGCACAAGAAAAGCAACCGACTCCCAATCTAGTCTTCATCATGGCCGACCAATATCGTGGAGATGCCATCGGTTGCATCGGTAAAGAACCTGTAAAGACTCCCCACCTGGACAAGCTTGCCTCCGAAGGAATTAACTTCACCAATGCTATCAGTAGTTATCCGGTATCATCGCCGGCAAGAGGAATGCTAATGACCGGTATGTATCCCATTGGCAGTAAAGTAACCGGGAACTGTAACTCCGAAACCGCTCCTTACGGAGTGGAACTTTCCCAAAACGCCCGCTGTTGGAGCGATGTGCTTAAAGATCAGGGATACAATATGGGATACATCGGAAAGTGGCATCTGGATGCACCCTACAAGCCCTATGTAGACACTTACAATAATCGCGGGAAAGTGGCATGGAACGAATGGTGTCCCCCCGAACGTCGCCACGGTTTCGACCATTGGATAGCTTATGGAACATATGATTACCATTTGAAACCGATGTACTGGAATACCACTGCTCCACGAGACAGCTTCTATTATGTCAACCAATGGGGTCCGGAATACGAGGCAAGCAAAGCTATCGAATACATCAACGGACAGAAAGACCAAAAACAACCGTTTGCATTGGTGGTATCGATGAATCCTCCACACACGGGATATGAATTGGTGCCGGACCGATATAAAGAGATATACAAAGATCTGGATGTAGAGGCGCTTTGCAAAGGACGTCCCGATATCCCGGCCAAAGGTACGGAAATGGGAGACTACTTCCGAAATAACATCCGGAACTATTATGCCTGCATCACCGGTGTAGACGAAAATGTAGGGCGAATCATCGAGGCCCTTAAACAAAATAATTTATTTGATAATACGATCGTGGTCTTTACCTCTGACCATGGAATCTGTATGGGTGCTCACGAAAATGCCGGAAAAGATATCTTCTATGAAGAGTCTATGCGTATCCCCATGATTCTATCTTGGCCGGATCAAATAAAACCACGTAAAAGCGACCCGTTGATGATTGCTTTTGCCGACCTATACCCCACACTCCTGTCAATGATGGGATTCAGTAAAGAAATCCCGGAAACAGTACAGACATTCGACCTGTCCAATGAAGTACTGACCGGAAAAAACAAAAAAGATCTTGTACAACCATACTATTTCGTAAAATTCGATAACCATGCAACAGGTTATCGCGGACTCCGTACCGACCGATATACATATGCCGTACACGCAACAGACGGAAAGATCGATAATGTCATTCTTTTCGACCGTACCAATGATCCTCATGAAATGAATAACATTGCCAGCCAACAATTGAAACTTACCCATACATTTAACCGGCAACTGAAAACATGGCTTGAAAAGACCAATGACCCATTTGCCCAATATATAAAACTTAAATAATCATGAACAGAATCAACACCACCCTACTCTTACTTTTTTGCTCAGTCTATTGCTTGGCGCAACAGGCTACTATCCCCGTTCCCAAGCCCTTTCAGTTGAAATGGCATCAAGCGGAAATGGGAGCCGTATTCCATTATGATCTGCATGTGTTCGACGGAGTACGCTACGGACAAGGCAACAACCGCATCAATCCGATAGAAGATTACAACATATTCAACCCTACGGAACTAAACACAGACCAGTGGGTGCTGGCAGCCAAAGCAGCCGGATGTAAGTTTGCCGTACTGACTGCCACTCATGAAACCGGTTTCGGTCTCTGGCAGAGTGACGTAAATCCTTATTGCCTCAAAGCCGTAAAATGGAGAGACGGCAAAGGGGATATCGTCCGTGACTTTGTCAACTCTTGCCGCAAATACGGCTTACAACCGGGTATCTACATCGGTATCCGGTGGAATTCTCTTTTGGGCATACATAACTTTAAGGCAGAAGGAGAAGGAGAATTTGCTCACAACCGGCAAGCATGGTACAAACGACTGTGTGAAAAGATGGTGACCGAACTTTGTACCCGTTATGGAGATCTATACATGATTTGGTTTGACGGCGGCGCCGATGATCCTCGTGGAGACGGACCGGACGTAGAGCCTATTGTGAATAAATATCAGCCTAATTGCCTGTTCTATCATAATATAGATCGTGCAGATTTCCGTTGGGGTGGTTCCGAGACCGGTACCGTAGGTTATCCCTGCTGGTCCACCTTCCCCGCTCCCTGTTCACATCACAAACGGATAGAAAGCAATGTCGATCAAATCGAACTGTTGAAGCATGGCGACAAAGATGGAAAATACTGGGTACCGGCCATGGCAGATACTCCTTTACGTGGAGCCAACGGACGTCACGAATGGTTCTGGGAACCGGATGACGAAAACAACATCTATCCATTGAACGAACTAATGGATAAATATGAAAAATCAGTAGGACGGAACGCTACCCTGATTTTAGGCCTGACACCCGACCCGAACGGATTAATACCTACAGGAGACGAACAACGCCTGAAAGAATTCGGTACAGAAATCAATCGTCGCTTCTCTTCTCCATTAGCCCAGACATCGGGACAGAAAAAAAGTTTGACCTTGAAACTGGACAAAAAGCAACCGGTAAACTACTGCATCATTCAAGAAAACATACAGAACGGAGAACGTATCCGCCAATATAAAGTAGAAGCCAAGGTAAATGGAAAGTGGCAAACAGTTTGTTCCGGAGAATCTGTCGGACACAAACGCATCGAAAAATTCGATCCGGTAGAAGCTACGGCATTACGGCTAACCGTACTGCAATCCACTGCATTACCCGATATTATCAATTTCAGTGCTTTTTCTGTCAACTAATTCATACGCATGAAAAGATATTTCATCATAAGTTTGCTTACTTTGGCAAGTACGGTCGCTCCTTTGACGGCTGTATTTGCCCAAAGTTCTTTTATCTACGAAAAAGGTAAATCGTTTAAAGATGTAAACGCCTCTCCAATGCCTCAGACCATCCGCCTGGACAGAACGGCAGAACCGGTCATTTATGAGAATGCAGTTCCTGAGAATGCAACCACTATATGCTACCGCATCCAACTGCCGTCTTATGTACGGGGGACATTCTTCAGTCGGGATTCCCGCCCCGGAGATTACGAATGGCCCAACAATACCAATCGTCTCTTACCTTGGATGTTCAATCATCTGACAGACCTTACCCGGGACGACTATCCGGGTATTCCTTCCAACGCACGTCCTTCTACACTGGGAGACGCTTTATTGTTGCAACTGACCGATGGAAGCTATCTGTTCACCAAAGCAGTAGCGGGTGATAACAGCCTCAGCTGGTTTCAGGTAAATACCGACGGCTCGCTCAATTTATATGTATCGACATTGGGAACCGACCGGCTCGAACACAAAGTACCTGTAGCACTGGTTCAAAGTGCCGGCAACATTTATCAGGTATTCCGGCAGGCTTACGAAACCCTGATATCCGACCGGAACGTATCGGCCCTGCAAAAGCGCACGGAAAAGAACTATTTTGAGGCTCTGAACTATATGGGAAAAAGCGAACGCCCTGCGCAGTGTGTGCGGGAAAGGAAAACGGATCCGGGATCGTCTATGTCACAGCAGCGGGGGAACATTACCATTTCGATATTGATGAAACAAAAATCCTGAATGACCTGGATGCCATCGAAACCTCCGGAGTTCCTGTACGTTACGTACTGATCGACGATGGTCACCTGGCCAACAAGAATCGTCAACTGATAAGTTTTACCCCCGATCCTCAACGTTTCCCGAACGGATGGGCTCCGATCATGGCACACAAAAACAAAGATAAAATACGTTGGATAGGATTGTGGTATGCCCTCTCCGGATATTGGATGGGAATCTCCCCCGATAATGATTTTCCAACCCATGTAAAAAACAGCCTCTATTCTTTCAATGGAAGTCTTTTGCCCGGTAAAAGCACCCCGAATATCGACACGTTCTACCAGTATTACGTTCACTCTCTGAAAACCCATGGATTCGATTTTCTTAAAGTAGACAATCAGGCATTCACCTTACCGCTTTACATGGGCTCTACTGAAGTCGTACGTCAGGCGAAAGAGTGTAATCTGGCATTGGAAAAGCAAACTCACGCACAGCAGGTGGGACTGATGAACTGCATGGCTCAAAACGTACTTAACACGGACCACACCCTGCATAGCGGAGTTGCCCGTGTCAGCATTGACTATAAGAAATACAATGAGAACATGGCAAAGTCGCATCTCTTCCAGTCATACACCAACACATTACTGCAAGGGCAAACCGTATGGCCGGATCACGATATGTTTCATTCCAGCGATACGATCTGTGGCAGTTTGATGGCTCGTTCCAAGGCTATTTCAGGCGGGCCGGTCTACCTGTCCGATTCTCCGAAAGAATTTGTAAAAGAGAATATTTTCCCACTGATCGATAAAGAGGGCAAAATATTCCGCCCGGAAGCCCCTGCCATTCCGACCCCGGAATCGGTACTGACCAATCCACTGCAAGACGGAAAGGCATACCGGGTATTCGCTCCTACCGGTGACGAGGCTGTATCCGTCATTTGTTATAACCTCAACACCTCACCCAAACACCGGAAAGTAACCGCCGAAATAGACCCGAAAGATTATCTGTTACGCGAAACACTAACCGGCAAACCAACACCTCAACAAAAACGAGTGATTCTATTCGACTGGAATAATCAGACAGCCACTGAACTGACCGGTAAACAGACTGTAGAATTGGATGGCTTTACCGACCGTCTATTCCATCTCTGTCCGATCCATGACGGATGGGCGGTTATCGGGATACAGGAAAAATATCTGTCACCTGCGGCCGTCCGGATTCTATCTTCGACACCGGACAAATTGGTTCTCAATGTATTGTCTCCGGGAACTCTGAAAATATGGACAGAGAACTCCGGAAAACAAGAACTGAGAAACATTCAGGTAAAGGAAACCGGAAAAATGACCATCAGAAAATAATCCTCTAATATATAATTACGATGAATAAGAAAATAATTATCCCCCTCGCACTGGCTCCATTGGCTGCCCCGGCTCTGCAAGCCCAGCACCAGCAGCCGAACGGACGTACGGACACACGCCCCAACATCATTCTCTTCATGGTAGACGACATGGGCTGGCAAGATACATCCCTGCCTTTCTGGACCCAAAAGACACACTACAACGAGGTATACGAAACTCCTAATATGGAGCGCCTTGCCAAACAAGGTATGATGTTCACCCAAGCCTATGCCAGCAGCATCAGTTCGCCCACCCGCTGTAGCCTGATTACAGGAACTAACGCCGCGCGTCACCGGGTGACCAATTGGACATATCCCAAAGGCCAGCAAACAGACCGCCCGAGCGATGTATTCAATGTAGCGGACTGGAATGTAAACGGGGTTTGCCAGGTTCCCAATATCGACCACACGTTTCAAGCAACCTCACTGGCAGAAATCCTGAAAGACAATGGCTACCACACGATTCATTGTGGGAAAGCACATTTCGGCGCCGTCAACACTCCGGGAGAAAGTCCTTATCACATGGGCTTTGAAGTCAACATAGCCGGACATGCAGGAGGCGGATTGGCAAGCTACCTGGGTGAAAATAATTACGGAAACCGGACGGACGGTAAACCGAATCCCTGGTTTGCCGTTCCGGGATTAGAGAAATACTGGGGAACCGATACTTTCGTCAGTGAAGCTCTGACGCTCGAAGCTATCAAAGCACTCGATCATGCCAAAGAATACAATCAGCCTTTCTTCCTCTACATGGCTCACTACGCTATCCATGTTCCGATCGATAAAGACAAACGCTTCTATCAAAAATATATCAATAAAGGATTGACTCCCAAAGAAGCTGCTTATGCGGCCCTGATCGAAGGTATGGACAAAAGTCTGGGTGACCTGATGGACTGGCTGGATAAAAACGGAGAAGCAGACAATACCATCGTCATCTTTATGAGCGACAACGGCGGTCTGTCGAGCGAACCGGAATGGCGTGACGGAAAACTGCACACGCAGAACTCTCCTCTCAACAGTGGGAAAGGATCGGCTTACGAAGGCGGTGTACGCGAACCGATGATCGTCCGCTGGCCGGGAGTTGTAAAACCGGATACCAAATGTGATAAATATTTAATTATCGAGGACTTCTATCCGACCATACTCGAGATGGCACAAATCAAACATTATAAGACGGTACAGCCGATCGATGGAATTAGTTTTATGCCTCTGCTGACACATACCGGTGATCCGTCCAAAGGACGCAGCCTGCACTGGAACTTCCCTAATCATTGGGGAAACGACGGTCCCGGCATCGGCCCGACCTGTACCGTACGCAAAGGTGACTGGAAGTTGATTTACTACTATGACAGCGGTAAAAAAGAGTTGTTCAATATTCCGGAAGATATAGGAGAAAAGAATGACCTGGCAGCCCTACATCCGGACATTGTGAAAAGTTTATCTAAAGAGCTGGGTGACTATTTGCGCAAAGTAGGCGGCCAACGCCCTTCATTCAAAGCAACCGGAAAGCCATGCCCATGGCCGGACGAAATCAAATAACCGAGCGAATATAATTACTTTTTATAGAGAGGAGAACCTAAGACATTACGCATCTTTCGGTTCTCCTTTCTGTTTTCTATCAAACAATAGACAAAATAGTTTCCGCCTTGTCTACTATATAATCCGGACAGAACGATTCAAGCTCCGTACGGGGGCGGAATCCCCACGTAACTCCACAGGAAGTAACTCCGCTATTGATAGCCGTCTGCATATCCACTCCCGAATCGCCGACATACAGCACTTCGTCTTTCGAAACACCGGCAATCTGCAAAATATCATGCACCACAGCAGGATCCGGCTTCACCTTCACTCCCTCACGCTGCCCAAATACAGCAACAAACCGGATTCCCGGGAAATAATGTGCTATCAGCTTCTCGGTGGCTGCCTGATATTTATTGGAAGCCACGGCCAATTTATAACCTTTATGCTGCAATGTTTCCAACAATTCCGGAATTCCCGGATAAGGGCGACTCTCGTCGGCATTATGCCGGTCATAATGCAAAAGAAATTCTTTACGAACGCGGAGCACATTCTCCTCGGTTTTCTCTCCTTCGGGCAATGCACGCTCAAACAATTTGTTGATGCCGTTACCCACCATGAAGTTATAGGAAGCGACTTCATGAGTCGGATATCCCAAAGTTTGCAGAGCATGATTCGTACTATGTGCCAAATCGGCAATGGTATTCAATAAAGTACCATCCAAATCGAATATTATCAGTTTCTTCATATCTTTATACCTCTATGTTTACGACAAAGATACGGATAATTCAGCGGTAACTTTACTGCCATCCCACCTACAAGCTTTATAATAATTGTTAACGGAAAAACAGAATCAGTCCGAAAAGCTCCTTTTTCAAAGAAAATATTTTAAGTTTGTGAAATAGCAACAAAAAGGGAAGAATTTGAACTTAAAAACTGAAAAGGAGACGCTTATGGGATCAAAGAAAACAGACTTAATGCGTATTTCATATTTTGTAGCCATCGTGATATTGGTATGTCTGATAGGTAATCTCAAAGACCTTTGGCTACAATCGTGGACCGACCTGATCATCTATCTGATAGTCCTGTTTGCCGCCGCCGAATGTCTGTTCAGTACGTTTGCACGCATCCGTGCGGTCGGAGAGCAAAAACAGCCCCGTTGGCTGACTTCTATCTCCCTGCTGATTTACGGAATCCTTTTCCTCGGAACTCTATTTTTTATCGGAGATTTCTTAATAAACAAGTTATGACAAAGAAAAATCTACTCAAAGGAATCTGCCTGCTATGGCTATTGCTGGCAGTAACTCCTGTATTGCAAGCCCAGGATCGTGCGCAACAGGCATCCGAACTTCTCGACCGACTGATTGCAGGCCAAGGAGACAGTGTGTATGTACATCTGGACGATAACATCCGGAAAATGCTTTCCGTAGAGATGTTGAACGGACTGTTCAAGCAATTGGAACAACAAGCAGGTAAGTATCAGTCGCATGGAGAGTGGAACACCGAACCAATAAACGGTATGACTGTTTATTATTGCGACGTTAAGTTCGAACGCTTACCATTGCGTTTTCTCACAGCGTTCAATCCGGACGGAAAGGTGAATACCATTCGTTTCGTACCTGTTCCGCCTGAAAAGACCACTCCCCCGACGACATCGGTACAAGATAAAATAAAAGAGACAGACATACAGGTTTGTACGGGGAATTTCAAGCTTCCCGGCACACTGACTCTTCCTAAAAACGGCAAAGATCTGCCGGTAGTCATTTTGGTACACGGTTCGGGGGCCAGCGACCGGGACGAAACGGTAGGGGCCAATAAACCTTTTCGGGACCTCGCGTATGGACTGGCCGAGCGTGGAATAGCCGTGATCCGTTATGACAAGCGCACCAAAGTATATGGAGCCGACAGCGCACCTGCAGGCAAAGAAATTACTTTCGATGAAGAATCAGTGGATGACGCCCTTTCGGCAATTAAACTTGCCCGTTCCATACCGACAATAAATCCCGAACGGATCTACATTCTCGGACATAGCCTGGGAGGCACCTTGGCTCCCCGCATCGCCCAACGTAGCGATAAAGTTCCGGCAGGGATTATTCTGCTTGCCGGTGCAGCCCGTCCACTCGAAGATCTGTTTATAAGTCAGGTGAAGTTTCTCGCCTCTGCACTCCCATCGGCTAAAGATATTGAAAAGGAAATAGCCGAATTACAGAAACAAGTGGACAACGTGAAAAGGCTGGGTACAGACACATTCGACATTACAACTCCTTTGCCCATGAATCTCTCTCAAGCTTACTGGATGCTTGCCAATCAATATAAACCTTTGGAAGTGGTCCGAAAACTGACTCTCCCCATACTTGTCCTTCAAGGCGAACGTGATTATCAGGTCACCATGCAAGATTTCGAATTATGGCAATCCGCCCTGGCAAAGCATCCGAATGCGATATTTAAATCTTATCCCCGACTCAATCATCTGTTTCAGGAAGGAGAAGGGAAGTCAACCCCTCTTGAATACAGCCGTCCCTCCTCTATTCCTTCTTACGTGACGGATGACATCGCAGCTTTCATCAACCGACCCAAGCCCGGTAACTGATGACAACGGAAACAACAGTTCCAACAAACAAACGTTATTTATCCGTACAAGATCACCCATCCCCCATCCTTCTCAATCGCCCCTTCCTTTTTTGAAAATCGGCATCGGTATCATTGTGGTTTTGATAAATACCATCTATCATCACACCCGGACAAGCAGGATAGCAGAAAAACTAGAAACAACAACGATCCACTCTGTATCAACAACTTAAACGACTTCACTTTCAGTATATAAAATGCTTGATTTAACAGAGTGTTAAAACAAGTGTTTTGTTTGCAAAGAACAAGTCTTTTAAACACAAAACACTTCTTCTTTGCCAACAAAAAGAAAACACCCGGAAAACCGCATTAACAATGTTAACGAAAGAGGAGACCACATTTATAAGTCCATAAGGTTGTCAGTCCGCCTCCCTTTCCACTCTTACTTATTAAATTTCCAATCAAAAAGATGCTCCTTCCGCTTTCTTTTACTAAATTTGCATTTAAATTTGCCCGAATCATGAAGAATGAACCAACATATAGCTTGCTAAACGCCATCAATTATCCCAAAGACCTGCGCCAACTGAGCGTAGATCAATTGCCGGAGGTATGCGAGGAATTAAGGCAGGACATCATTAAGGAACTATCGTGCAACCCGGGACACTTCGCTGCCAGCCTCGGTGTGGTAGAACTGACTGTAGCACTGCACTATGTGTACAACACTCCTTATGATCGTATTGTCTGGGATGTGGGACATCAGGCCTACGGACACAAGATACTGACCGGACGGCGTGAAGCTTTCTCTACCAACCGTAAACTAGGCGGTATCCGTCCTTTTCCCTCACCGGAAGAGAGTGAATATGACACATTCACTTGCGGTCATGCCTCCAACTCCATCTCGGCAGCGTTGGGTATGGCAGTGGCAGCCGAGAGAAAAGGAGAAAAAGACCGCCATGTAGTAGCCGTTATCGGTGACGGATCCATGAGCGGAGGACTTGCTTTCGAAGGATTGAACAATGCTTCATCGACTGCGAACAACCTGCTGATCATACTCAATGATAATGACATGGCCATCGACCGCAGCGTAGGCGGCATGAAACAATATCTGTTCAATCTCACTACTTCGAACCGATACAACCAACTGCGTTTCAAGACATCCCGCCTGTTATTCAAAATGGGATTACTCAATGAAGAACGTCGGAAGGCCTTGATAAGATTGGGAAACAGCCTGAAATCTCTGGCAGCCCAACAGCAGAATATCTTCGAAGGAATGAATATCCGATACTTCGGTCCCATCGACGGACACGATGTAAAAAACATAGCCCGTATCCTGCATGATATTAAAGATATGCAGGGACCAAAGATTCTACACCTCCACACCATCAAAGGAAAGGGATTTGGTCCGGCAGAAAAACAGGCTACTATATGGCATGCCCCGGGTAAGTTCGATCCGGTAACAGGAAAACGTATTGTAGCCAATACGGACGGGATGCCTCCCCTGTTTCAGGATGTATTCGGGCATACGCTGGTAGAACTGGCGGAAAAGAACAAACGGATCATGGGAGTCACCCCTGCCATGCCGAGCGGCTGCTCCATGAACATGCTGATGGATCGTATGCCGGATCGCGCCTTTGACGTAGGCATTGCCGAAGGACATGCCGTGACCTTCTCCGGAGGTATGGCAAAAGACGGATTACTGCCCTTCTGCAACATCTATTCCTCGTTTATGCAGCGGGCTTACGATAACATTATCCATGACGTAGCGATACAAAAACTAAATGTAGTATTCTGTCTTGACCGCGCCGGACTGGTAGGTGAAGACGGTCCTACGCACCACGGTGTGTTCGACATGGCTTATCTACGCCCGATCCCCAACCTGACTATCTCGTCACCGATGGACGAACATGAGTTGCGGCGCTTGATGTATACTGCCCAATTGCCCGACAAAGGGCCTTTTGCCATCCGTTATCCGCGCGGGCGGGGTTCGTTGGTGGACTGGGAATGTCCGTTGGAAGAAATTCCGGTGGGAAAAGGACGGAAACTAAAGGACGGAAACGATCTGGCAGTAATTACAATCGGCCCTATCGGCAAGTTGGCTGCCCGTGCCATCGAACGTGCTGAAGCAGATACCGGCATTTCCGTAGCGCATTATGACCTTCGTTTCCTCAAGCCGCTCGATGAAGAGCTACTGCACGAAGTCGGCAAAAAGTTCCGCCATATCGTAACGATAGAAGATGGAATCATTAAAGGAGGTATGGGATGCGCCATACTCGAATTTATGGCCGATAACGGATATTATCCCGAAATCAGGCGCATCGGTGTACCGGATCAGTTCATTGAACACGGATCGGTGCAGCAACTCTACCACTTGTGCGGGATGGATGAAGAAGGAATTTACAAGGTAATTACTAAAAACGAATTACGAATGGATGCTCCTGTGGAAAGCTGCATGGCTACCCATTCTTAATCCCCCAATACGCAATAGAACCGCAATTTGCAATCACAATGAAGATAATTATTGCTGGTGCCGGAGCTGTAGGCACCCATTTGGCTAAATTACTCTCACGCGAGAAACAGGACATCATCCTGATGGACGATGACGAAGAGAAACTAAGTACGCTTAGTTCTAACTTCGACCTGATGACTGTTACGGCCTCTCCTTCGTCCATATCAGGACTGAAAGAGGTAGGCATCAAAGAGGCAGACCTCTTTATCGCCGTCACTCCCGATGAAAGCCGGAATATGACCGCATGCATGCTTGCCACCAATCTGGGAGCCGAAAAGACAGTAGCCCGCATCGACAATTACGAATACCTGCTGCCAAAGAACAAAGAGTTCTTCCAGAAACTGGGTGTCGACTCCCTTATTTACCCGGAAATGCTGGCTGCCAAGGAGATCGTATCGTCCATGCGTATGAGTTGGGTGCGCCAATGGTGGGAATTTTGCGGAGGATCACTTATCCTGATCGGTACAAAGATGCGTGAAAAAGCCGAAATACTGAATGTCACGCTGGCCGAACTGGGTGCGCCGGATATTCCCTATCACGTAGTAGCCATCAAACGGGGCACCGAAACCATTATCCCCCGTGGAGACGATACCATCAAACTGCACGATATCGTATACTTCACCACTACCCGGAAATACATCCCTTACATCCGAAAAATTGCCGGAAAGGAAGAATATGCCGACGTACGCAATGTGATGATTATGGGCGGCAGCCGCATCGCAGTCCGTACAGCACAATATGTACCGGATTACATGCAGGTAAAAATTGTGGATAACGACATAAACCGCTGTAACCGCCTGACAGAGTTGCTCGATGATAAGACCATGATTATCAACGGAGACGGACGGGATATGGACCTGTTGATTGAAGAGGGACTGAAGAACACGGAAGCTTTCGTAGCCTTGACCGGTAACTCTGAGACCAATATCCTGGCCTGCCTTGCCGCCAAACGCATGGGAGTAAGCAAAACAGTGGCGGAAGTGGAAAATATCGATTACAT
>ERZ825324.2702-NODE-2702-length-17889-cov-4.189413_pt1 | contig 17889 bp, 18 predicted proteins | sample MGYA00519859_ERZ825324 | MGnify/ENA primary metagenome ERZ825324 (study PRJEB31778, sample SAMEA3449198) | human gut metagenome | biome: human gut; feature: human-associated habitat; material: faeces | place: United Kingdom | collected 2010/2012 ... | reverse complement strand
AGCCTGCGACTGGCAGATTGCCTATGAGCCGGGTGAGCTAAAAGCAGTTGCTTACGATGAAAACGATGCGGTAATTGCAGAAACCGTACAAAAATCTTTTGACGATGCCAAAAAAATCGTATGCAAGCCGAACAAAGAACAACTTTTAGCAAATGGCGAAGACCTTTTATTTGTCGAGATTAACACTCTCGATGAAAACGATACATTTGTTGCAAACAGCCGCAGCCGTGTTCAGGTTCACGTCAGCGGTGCCGGACGTTTAATCGGGCTGGACAACGGTGACAGCACCGACTTTGATTCCTACAAAGGAACGAGCCGCCGCTTATTCAGCGGTCGTCTTCTGGCAATTATCGCCGCCAAAGACACACCTGGAACCATTGAAATCGAAGTCACTTCCAAAGGACTTACTGCTGCCACCCTTTCGATTCCTGCCCTTTCTTGTGATGTTCGTGATGGCATTTCCTGCTTCATGGAAAACAAAGAATCCGCAGAAGATTTAACCGATGAAATTCCGGTTCGCAAAATTGAATTGACAAACCACGGCACCAATCATTTCGATGAAAATGCGACAGAAACTACCGTTACCGCAAAAATTCTCCCTGCGGATGCAACCTACCGGGAAATTGAATTTAAGGCGGTTACACTTGATGGTGTCGAAAGCAATAGTGTGAAAATCGAGACAACCGGAGCCGAGGCAACGATTCACGCATTAGGCGATGGTGAATTCCGCCTGTGTTGCAGCTGTAAAAACGGACGCGATGTGATGGAAGTAATGTCCGAGCTGGAATTTTGTGTGACAGGTCTCGGCGAGGCAACTTTAAATCCGTACAAAATGGTAAACGGCATCGATTATAAAGACTGCACAAACGAAGCTAAATTAAGTTTTCAGGGCGGTGTCTATATCACCGCTGAGGAACGCACCCGCTTCCTCTTTGAAAATGTGGACTTTGGCGAATATGGCTCGGATGAGATTCACATTCCGATTTTCTCATTTGAAGATGAGCTGCCAATTGAAATCTGGCTTGGTGACTCTGAAAAAGACGGCAAATGCCTTGTCAAAGACAAGTATCAGGCAAAGAGCTGGTATAACCACTATCAGGAAAATGTTTACACTCTGCCGGAGCGAATCCGCGGTGTACAAAGCATTTCCATCGTGGTATACCCAAGCATCAAACTTTCCTTACAGGGCTTTTACTGCAAGACATTAAGCAAAGCCTACGGAAAAGTATACGCCATCGAAAACAATACGATTTCCGGTGATATGTTTACCGTTTTAGAAAAACAAATTACTGACATCGGAAATAATGTTACACTCGAATTTGAGCATATGGATTTTGGTGAAGAAGGACCATCAAAAATTACAATCTGCGGTCACTCACCAATTCCTGTCAACACGATTCACATCCGCTTCTTTGCAGAAGACGGCAGAGAGATCAATCACATGGCAGAATTTACGCAGAGTGATGATTACAAAGAAGTCACTTTCCCAATTAGCGGCTTTACCGGATACGGAAAAGTAAACTTTATCTTTATGCCGGGTAGTAAATTTGACTTTGACTGGTTCCAGTTTGAGGCATAGAAAGTAGAAAAAAGAAGTTCATTCGTGAGAGACGAGATAACGCTTCCGCGTTATAGTCTCTCGCGAATGAACTTCTTTTTTCTTGCTTGCGCCTGTAGTTCTTCCACAAAAGAACTTGCACGCTCAACATTGTCCTCCGCAATATAAGACCAAATTACATCTAAGTCCTCTAATGCATCAGGAGACCATTCTAGTTTTCTCATCTGTTCGCATGCATCTCCCTCTTTTTCCTAAAATACTCACTGACATCCTCATCCGAGAACGTTCCTTCTGTTTGACAGCGCTGTCTGCTATGTTCCAATCGACTCAGCATATACAACCGCTCAATAAGTTCAAATTCATTCATTTCGTCTGGCATTCGATTAATTTTTTCAATCACACTAGCTTTTGAACCACTCATACGGTCACCCCTTTTCCAAAATATTATCTATAGTATACCTCAAACAACATTTTTTCTCAATATATTAATTCATTATGGGAATCAGGAACAGCCATGCCAATCCATAATACGTGACCACAGCCACCAAATCATTTACCGTAGTAATCAAAGGACCAGATGCAACTGCCGGATCAATTTTAATTTTTGCAAAAAACAGCGGCACCAATGTTCCTACCAGACTTGAAATTACCATTGCTAAAAGCAGTGACACGCCAACACATCCGGACACCAAAAATGCCATCGTAAGAGCATAGCCTTTTAAGCCGAAAATATACAGTCCCAAAAAGACAAATGCCAGTCCGCCCAAAAGTAGCCCATTGCAGAAGCCAACTTTCATTTCTTTCAGCACAAGCCGAAGTTTTGCTTTTGCATTCAATTCATCATCCATCAGTACGCGAATCGTTACCGCCAGTGATTGTGTGCCGACATTTCCCGCCATATCTAATATAAGGGACTGGAAACAAATCACAATCGGAATCACCGCCACCACAGCTTCAAATGAACCAACGACGGTTGACACGCCCATACCCAAAAGAAGCAGGATGATTAACCATGGCAGTCTCTTTTTCATACTTTCCTTTGTTGTCTCGCGCAAGTCTTCCTCTGCTGTCAAACCGGCTAACTTCGCATAATCCTCACCCATCTCATCATCAACTGCCTCGATGACATCCTGAGCCGTCAAAATACCGATAATTTCTTTTTTGTCATTTAATACCGGAAGCGAATCCTCAGCATAATCCTTGATTTTTTCAATGCAGTCGGATATCTTTTCGCAGTCTAACAAATACGGATATGAATAACTAATGAGGTCATCCAAATCATCATTTTCTCTGGCAATAATTAAATCCTTTAAATCAATTGCACCACTAAACTTATTATTCTCATCCACAATATAAAGCGTTGAAATATTGTCGTTTTCACCTGCCTGTACAATCAGCTCACGCATAGCCTGGCGAATATTCAATGTCTTTTTCATGCAGATATAATTGGTCGTCATAAGACTACCAATTTCCTCTTCATCATACGAATGAATCAACTGAATATCTGCCTTAACATCCTCGTGCAGAATCGGACGCAGTTTTTCCTTTACACTCTCATCAATTTCCTCCAGCAGATCAACCGCATCATCGGAATCCATTTCATTGATAACTGCCGCCAGTTTATCAATCCCGATTTCCTCAATATAATCTTCCGGTTCCTCAATAAAAGTAAAAATTTCAGATACCCATTCAGGATCTAATATATTATATAAATGGATTCTTTCTTCTTTTGTAAGTGCTTCTAAACTTCTTGCAATATCATTGTCATGGTAGTCATGTAATTTCTCAACAATTTCTTCATCGGACAGACCACTTCTTATAATTGATACAATTTCATCGGTAAACTGTGGTTCTTTCAAGATTTCTTTTTCCATCATTCATCCTCCTTCCAATCCTTAACCAAGGTTCTCTATCCGTTCTTCTATCAATTTAATCAAACTATCTTTCATATGTGGGGGCAAATACGATTCCTTACACATTTCAATAAATTTATCTTTTTTTTGAATCAAATTTGCCATCATTTTTTCCGCCGACTTTCGAGAAATATTGCATTGTTCCGCAAATCTTAAAAAGTCATTTTTCCGAATATTTCGTTTCTTACCATTCATTGGAATAGCAAATTGTTCTTCATCCTCCGGCATAATCACATTAACCGGAAGCAAATCATATGCTGGTGACAAAATATATTTACCACTCCCTGCAGACGTTTCAATTAGTGAGAAATTCTTCAAATGCATATCCGAATTTCCAACAATATAGGAAAAAACCAAGCGTATAAATAACTCCGTCATATCCAGTCCCTTTCGACTGGAATATCTGTTTATTACTTTTGCACACCGCTCATAAGACCCTTTGTACTTATCCTGTGTCAGACGTAAATCCAACTGACAAAAATCTTCCATTGCCAGCATTTCCATCTGCCCATTTTGAAATAATCGGTCAACACGCTTTGTTATATAAGCAAAACTATTTTCCCCTTTTAACAACGCATGAGGCACCGTAGAAATTCCTGCAATATCTGCCATCGTCATTACAAGTTGTTCTGCTTCCGGCAACGCTTCAAACTCAGCTACCTGTGGTTTCAAAATATACCCTGTTGGACAATTCACTAGTGTAAGTTTAGATTTGTGATTTTCCGAAAATAAATGAAGTGACAACTTCTTTTGCACCCCCGGAACTGTAAACCCACTATTAGTACTTTCCGCAGCAAGCTTATCCAGCGTTTTCTCATCTATTTCTATTTCAGGAATCTGCCTGGTATCAAAAAATTTCTTAATACAAATTTTATGCCAGCCTGCCTCCTTTTCTCCCAGTAATGGTTTCCCACAACACAAACAATTCATTCTCGCACCTCCCGTATACTCACATTTCCGATTGCATCTTTGCACGCAACAAGCAATAATCCAAAACGGTCCGAAACATTTATTTTCCAATTCCGGCTTACCACTCCTAACAGCCAACCCTCCGGAATCAAGCCATCAAAAAAAGGAAATAATGTTTTTGAATTGTACATTTCTTTCGTCAATGGAAGTGTTAATGACACAGCACTCGCATTTTCATTTCCTATATATTCTTTATCATATGCAAAAGAATACCCATCCTCTGTTTCACACAGTGTACCAGCAAATACATTTCGTACATAAACATATGCTGTTCGAAATACTTCCTCCATCATTCATCCTCCTTCCGTCCGGGAACTGCCTCCATATCAAACATCGAAAGAGCCACATTTACTTTATCCATCCGTACAGTCTCTTTTCCCTGTTCCAATTCTCTAACAAAACGAAGCCCCAGTCCTGAACGCATAGCAAATTCCTCCTGCGTAAGTCCTGCGGCTTTTCGATTTATCTTTATAAATTCGGCAATCTTATTCATAATTATTGCCCCTTTCCCATCATTTATACGCATCATTTTACACCCTTTCGGGTATAATGTCAAGTTTCCTTCATTATATTATACCCGAAAGGGTATGATATATGTCTCACACCAACACATGCTCCACAAGCACCTCATGAATCTCATTTTCCCCATACCCTTTTTCTGCTGCCTCGGATGCTAAAACGCCAATCTTTACATAACGTTCGTTGTGTCCAATCAGATACTCTTTTCCTTCATGGGAAACAACTTCTTCAAACAGTACCTTTTCCCGTTTTGAAACAAAAGCATCCGCATAATTTTTCTGATATTCTTTTGTATCCTGTATGAGCAAATCACTCCTGTGTTTTTTCACCTGCGGGTCAACCTGGTCTGTCATTGCCGCAGCTCTTGTTCCTCTGCGCGGCGAATAAGGGAAAATGTGCAAATCAGAAAAAGCAATTTCCTTCAGAAATTTTCTAGTAATCAAAAATTCTTCCTCAGTTTCTCCCGGAAATCCCGTTATGACATCCGTGGTAATCGCCGGATAATCAAAATATTTTCGCAGAATTTCCACTTTTTCCTTATACTCTGCACTTGTATAATGCCGGTTCATCCGCTTTAATACCGTATCACATCCGCTCTGCAGGGATAAGTGGAAATGCGGGCACACTTTTTTTATTGCCGAAAGTTCTTTCGCAAAAGATTCCGTAATAATTCTTGGTTCGAGTGAGCCAAGCCGGATTCTCTCAACCCCCTCAATTTCTGCGACTTTTGAAATCACAGCCAAAAGTGGTTTACCTTCAAGGGAGACAAAATTTAATGCATCCGAAAAATCCACACCATAAGAAGACAGATGAATCCCGGTAAGAACAACTTCTTTATAGCCCTGCTTCGCCAACGATTCTACATGAGAAATAACCTCATCTTCCGGCATGCTGACTAACTTACCTTTACCTCTGACATAAGGAATCATACAATAAGTACAAAACTGATTGCATCCATCCTGAATTTTCAGATACGCTCTTGTTCTCTCATGCTCCACATGACGGCTTCCCATCGTCTGTGTTTCTTTCGGCGTCAAATGAAATTGTTCCACAAAACGCTCTGCCATATGCTCTTTTTCCTGATTTGAGAAAAAGGCATCAACAGCCGAATCCTCTTCAAGTTTTGCCTCTCCGCTCTCAACATAACAGCCAACTGCCACTACTAAACTATCCGGATTTTTCTTTTTCGCACGGTGTAACATTTGTCTGGATTTCCGGTCAGCCATATTTGTCACCGTACACGTATTTACAATATAGACATCCGCTTTTTCCTGAAAATCTACCACATCAAAACCAAGAGTCTGAAACTGTTCCATCATTTGCTCCGTTTCATAAAAATTTACTTTACAGCCAAGTGTTAAAAAAGCAACTTTCATTTTTTCTTTTCCTTTCATAGCATTTTGCACAAAAAACAATTTTTTTTTGAAAAGACCTCGTTTATTTTTTATATTGACATACTTCGTTAATCATACTAATATAATACGTGAAGAGAGGAAAATCTCTTAACACAAAATAAGGAGGTAATAGTTATGAAAACAGTTAAAATTTCTTTAAACTCAATCGACAAAGTAAAAGCTTTTGTCAACGAAGTAACAAAGTACGATGCAGAGTTTGACCTTGTATCCGGAAGATACGTTATCGATGCAAAATCCATCATGGGTATTTTCAGCTTGGATTTGTCAAAACCAATCGACCTCAATATTCACAGCGAGAACAACATTGATGAAATTCTTGCTAAACTTGACGAGTTCATCGTTAAATAAAAAATATAATATTGGGTTTGTTACTTAGCATGGGGCGGCATGATGGCCGCTTCTTTTTTTGTCTCATAACAACGCACCGCCCCACAAAATTTTATTCCGGTTTCACACAGATTACTTCACGTTCTTCAATCGCTTTCTTTACCATTTCATCGATTTTTTCCGCTAAGTTCTTCTCGGACTCTTCCATTTTTGCAATGTCTGGTTTCGTCACCGGATGCTTTGCCACAAAAATCGTACAGCAGTCTTCAAACGGCTGAATCGACGTCTCAAAAGTATCAATCTTTTCCGCAATCTCAATAATTTCATTTTTATCAAAAGCAATCACAGGACGGAATACAGGCATATTACATACCGCATCCGTTGCCGCTAAACTCTGCATTGTCTGACTCGCCACCTGTCCGACACTTTCGCCGGTAATCAGCGATAAGCAGTGACGTTCTCTCGCAATTTTTTCCGCAATCCGCATCATGTATCTGCGCATAATAATTGTCAATTCATCGTGCGGACATTTATCATAAATATACAGCTGAATATCTGTAAAATTCACAATATGGAGATTGATATTACCCGCATACTCGGAAACAAGACGCGCTAAATCTACAACCTTTTGTTTGGCACGCTCACTTGTATATGGCGGTGCATGAAAATAAACTGCTTCAATTTTCACGCCACGTTTTGCCATCATATAGCCGGCAACCGGACTGTCAATACCTCCGGATAAAAGCAGCATTGAGCGGTCACTTGTACCAACCGGCATACCGCCGGGTCCCTTGATACTTGTCACATACACATAAGCACGTTTGCGGATTTCAATATACACTTTAATTTCCGGATGGTGCACATCAACCGACGCATTTGGCATATTTTCAATGATATACTCACCAGCCTGCATGCAGATATCCGGGCTTTTCATCTCATATTTTTTATCGCTTCGTTTGGCAAATACTTTGAATGTGAATGGGCGGTCACCCAGTTCTTCTTTCATATGAGTCACCAGTTCCTCACATACATGGGAAAATGTTTTATCCTCTACTAGAACAACCGGACAGATATGAGCAATACCAAAAACATGGCTCAGCCCTTCCATCACTTCTTCCTTGTCAAAATCATCCGAAAGAGCCTCCACATAGACGCATCCCTGCTCCTTCTCTACCATAAATTCACCCACACAGCGGTCCAAACGCTCACGTACACGGCGAACCAATGCATTTTCAAATACATAACGGTTTTTTCCTTTAATTCCGATTTCTGCATATTTAATCAAAAAAGCTCGTACCATTTTTCTCTCCTTCTATCGTCTTGTATACCGTGCTAACACCGGTACCAATTGTTTTAATTCCGTAATCGTCTGTTTTAACTGCTCAATCTGTGTCTCCACGGAAAAACTAAACCGCAGCGTACAGTCAAGCCGCTCATTTGCAACGCCAATCGCTTTCAGCGTTCCACTGATTCCCGGATGATTTGATGAACAGGCGGACCCGGAAGAAACATAAATTTCTTTTTCCTCAAGGGCATGCAAAAGCACCTCGCTTCGGACACCGTCAAAACTCACACTCACAATATGAGGTGCCGTCTCTTCTACCGCAGAAGCATCACAGGCATTTACAACAGCCCCATCAACTTCCCCAATATGGGAAACAAAATACTGTTTCAATTCATACAAATGCTTTCTGTTTTCCTCCAGATTTGCATACATTTTTTCTGCAGCCAGAGAAAGCCCGGCAATTCCCGGTACATTTTCCGTTCCGGAGCGCATCCCCTGCTGCTGCCCGCCGCCATGAATATAGGGATGAATTTTAACCTTATCCCCAACATATAAAAATCCGGTTCCTTTCGGTCCATGAATTTTATGACCGCTGACACTCAGCAAATCAATTCCCATTCGTTTTGGATAAATATTCATTTTCCCATATGCCTGAATCGCATCTACATGGAAAATAATATCCTTGTTAAATGCTTTTACAATTTTAGAAAATTTCTCGACATCCAAAATCGCACCAACTTCGTTATTCACAAGCATCGTAGAGACTAAAATCGTATCCTTACGCAATGCATTCTCAAGCGTTTCCTTACTCACATGCCCCATTGAATCCACGGGAAGGTAAGTGACTTCATAACCCATTTTTTCTAAATATAACAGCGGCTCATAAACAGCCGCATGCTCAAAACAGGTTGTGATAATGTGCTTGCCTGCACGGGCATTTGCAAGTGCTGAACCAATCAGCGCCATGTTATTACTCTCCGTACCGCCGCTTGTAAAAACAATGTTTTTCGCCGCACACTTTAACGTTTTGGCAATCTGTTCTCTCGCCTGTCTCACATAACGCTCTGCGATAACACCTTTCATGTGAAGGGATGATGGATTTCCAAAGTCCTCGTACATCACCCGCGTCACCAAGTCACAGACCTCTGAAAACGGTCTCGTCGTCGCCGCATTATCCAAATAACATTCCATTTATTCTTCCTCATTTCTTCCTTCGATTAAAAACATAAGAATCGACAACGCTGCTAACCCTGCCGTTTCCGTCCGCAAAATTCGCTTACCAAGGGAAATCGGTTTAATCCCTTGTGCCACTGCCGCGTCCACTTCCCCGCGTTCAAAACCACCTTCCGGTCCGATAAAAATGCCAATCCGGCCGCCTCTTTTTATTTGAGAGGCCTCCGTAAAGGAAAGAACTGACTCTTTCATGCCCTCGCACAATTCGTAAGGAATCATCACATAATCCATTTCATTTGCCATAGAAAGTGCTTCCGAAAAACTTTTCACCGCCGTCACTTCCGGTAAAACACCTCTACCGCTTTGCTTTGCGGCCGATTCAGCAATAGTACGCCATCTTGTCACTTTCTTTTCTTCTTTTTTGGCGTCCAGTTTTACCACGCATCGTTTTGTTTTCACCGGCACAATGGATGCTGCTCCCAATTCCACTGCCTTTTGAATCACGAGTTCCATTTTATCTTTTTTCGGCAGTGCCTGAAACAAGGTAATTTTCACCGGAAGTTCTGAAACCGCCGGTTTCTCATCCCGAATCAAAAGACTTATCTCGCTATCGGAAACCGCCAGAATCTCGCACTCATAATCCACACCTTTCCCACAGGAAACCATTATCTTTTCCCCTTTTGTCATCCTGAGAACATTGCGGATATGGTTTACATCATCCCCATGTATCACAATTTCATTTTCCGTGCGGTTTTCCTCCGGTACAAAAAAACGGTGCATCCTTCTCTTCCTTTCCTTCAACATACGAACGGCACAAACAGCGTCCTTCCTGTCTGTGCCGCACGGTTGTATTCGTTTATTCTTTTTCGTTAAATCAACGTGCCAAACATCGTATATGTCGACTTGCCCTGATTCAATGCAATCTGGTTTGTACTCTGATTGTACAGTGTCGATGCTTTCTGTGCCACGCGGTCAGCAAGTGAACCGCTGCCTGAAAACAGTGCCTTCAAATCACTCATATTTGCTGCCTTGAATTTCGTCTCATCCAAAGACAATGTATTATCGTCATTGATTGTAATTCCAACTTTATTCAAAAGTCCCTGACTCAGATTCATCTGTTCCGTTCCCCATACAGCCGTCTGCAAAATACTATATGAGTTCATACTTTTTGTTGTGCCAAGTACACTGTTGTACTGGCTCACAAAGTTCTTCGCCTTATCTAATAAATCTTCTGCTTTTGTATTATCACCATAAGAAGCATTTTTTAAATCATTTGCTGCCTGATACAGCTTCTGTGACGAACTCTTTAAACCAGACAACTTTGTGCCACTGTCTGCCGTACCGGAATTTTTAATCGTCTCCGCAGAATCACTGCTCTTCAGTTTTGCCACATAAGCTTTCATCGCTTTTTTGTAAGCACCTTTTTGAATCATCTGCAAGTCGCCAATCGATGACAAAAGTGAGCCACCACTTGTGCTGCTCGTTCCAAAAAATGTGTCTACAAATGAACTTGCTCCATATGTTCCTAATCCATACATATTATTCATAACATTCACTCCTTTGATTACTGCATCGGTACTCCATTACCTTAACTCTGCGACAATCCTATCGCAGTTTTATCCACTATCTTTAGTATAGCAGAAAATAGCACTATGTCAATTGGAAATGCATCCAGGTTTGTGTCAAATGTTCGTTGGCACTTTTTTTGTTTTCAGTAATTCCGTAGAAAAGCTTTGCGTCTCGTGGGCACTCTCGCTCGTTGAGTGCGTAGCGGTATGGGCACTGAAACTACCAGTGCCACATACCGACGTACTCAAACCCACGAGTCGCAAAGTTTTTCTACGGAATTACTGAAATCCAAAGGAACCGGCAGCGAACATTTGTCACAAACATAATAATTCCCATTGCATGAGAATGTCCATATGTATAGAAAGCAAGTGCAATGTGACTGAAAAATTCAAGTATCATTACCAAAACACCCAATACAGCAGCACGCATCGATACATCTGCAGACACGCCCTCCATCATCTTCGCCAGCACACCCTCTTTTTCTATTTCTTTTATATTATCAAGTTTAATTGTTCCATTTGGAAATATACTTAAAATACGGTCACAGTACATATTGACTGCATGTCCCACAACTCCCAGTGCAAACATAATTCGAATGATTAGTATTGTCATATTTTCCCCTCGCCTTTCTTTGTTGTTAGTTGTATCTAACTAATCATACCATTTTGCCTGTTCTTTAGCAGCCTTTTTACAACAAAATAATCCATCCGGACTAGTTGTTTTTTTATCACGTGTCTGCTATAACATTTTCAGTGCTACCCTATCGGCAAGCGATTAGCCTTCTCCGCAAGAGTTTTAGCTTGCGATTACATAGATCATCCTTTTATGGAAATCTTTCGAGGAGGTTTTTGCTTATGCTAACCATTAGTGACCTTATCTCAGTGCTCGCACTGTGTGCGACCTTTTATAGTCTTGGTTATACGCATGGTAAGCATAATTCCAAGACACAAAAATAACCGCCCCTGTCTGACAAACTTTGGCGGTCATTTCTGACAAAATTATCAGGCTATCCGCATAAGCGGTAGCACTCATTATTTAATATCATAATATCATTGAATAGTTTTTATGTCAATAAAATAAAAAATCCGGCCGCGTCTCTGTCGCGTCTCAATCCTGCTCCACAACACTCTACATATACCTCTCCTCAAACTCACTCACCGGAATCGGCTTTGAAAAATAATATCCCTGATAGATTCCGCATCCCATCTGCGAGAGTTTGACAACCTGTTCCTGTGTCTCCACGCCCTCTGTGATCACGGAAAGGCCAAGCATTTTACTAAGAGATATAATCATATTCAAAATCTTCATACTTCTTTCCAAATGTTCCGGTTTTGTTGTTCTTAAAAATCCCATATCAATTTTTAACACGTCAACATCCATATCTTTCAATGTATTAAGGGAAGAATAACCGCTTCCAAAATCATCAATTTCCACTTCGAAACCATATTTTCTAAACTGTTCGATGATTTCAATTTCTCCGGCAGTTCCCGTCATGATAGCCGTTTCTGTAATCTCCAGTTTCAAAGTTGATGGCACAATTTTATACTTTTCCACAAGAGATGTGATGGTCTTATAAACATCCATGTAACAAAAATCCTTTGTAGAAATATTTACGGATATATATAGATCATCCCTCCCGTCTTTTTGCCACTGTGCCAATTTTTCAACAGCAAGTTCCCACACAAACCGGTCAAGCCGGTAAATAAGTCCTGTCTGCTCAAAAATTTCAATAAAATCTCCCGGGAAAATCAATCCGCGTTTTGGATGCTGCCATCTTACAAGAGCCTCTGCCCCAATCATTTTTCCTTCCGATGTCATCTGAGGTTGTAAATACATGCAAAACTGCCTTTTGGCAATCGCTTCATCGAAATCCCCTACAAGTTGTTTTTCTTCAATTGTTTTATCCAACATTATGTCACTGTAGTAAGCAATGGATTTGTCGTAGTTTTCATACAACGTTTTCATGGCAAGATTTGCTTTGTCACACATGATGGAAACATCCTCATCTCTGTCCGTAATTTCGTAAACACCAATATACATATACAAATGATACATATCATTATCAAACGCATGTCTCATTGTCTGTACCATATTCATAAAATTCTGCTCCAAAAATTGAGGTTTGGGAACACACATTGCAAACTTATCCCCACCAATTCTGCCATGGACAATACCTTCACTACATTGTTCCTTAAAAATGTCCGCCTGCATTTTTAGCACTTCATTTCCCTTTTCAATTCCAAAAAGATCGTTAATCAATTTAAAATCCTTAATATTAGAACATACTAACAGCCAGTCCTCGTCTGTTTTTTCTTTTAAAACTTCTGCTACTTTTACTGAAAAATAGTCTTTACTATATAATCCGGTAAGCACATCATGCGTCGCCAAATATTTTTCTTTTTCATAGGCAAGACGTTTTTCTGTTGTATCAATGAGATTTAAGAAAAATCCTATGTATTCACCCTTCTTTGCAAATATCTTTCTATATTCTATATCAAAATAATGTATTTCATTGTCAATCGTCCTTTGGGTGCTCCATTCCACGCAGTCCCGGTTGTCAAAATCATGTCCACACAGCCAATTCTGCACCTGCTCGGAAATCCCTGCAATATCATTTGACAAGTCATGAAATAAGCTGCGTGCATGATCATTTGCATAAACACATTCCTTATTAATATCAAAACAGATCACCGCATTATACATACCTGTCACCACAATGGACAATGTTTTATCAATCAACTCCCTTGGCGACCGATATAACGTCAAATAACAAATTAAAATAGATGCAAATACAAAAATCGGAAGAGAAATATCTAATGGAAATCCCGAAATATTACATACAATATTTAATATAAAAATCACACAAAACACTCCAAAAATCGGAACATATTTCTTACGGTAAAAATTCGATATCTGCACGATCTTTGTCAAAAAAGATGCAATAATGCAAAACATCAAACAATAGGAAAATCCATAATGCAGGTAATAAAAAATTGTTTTGTCACTAATATGATACATCTGAAAACTTATATAGTTTTCTGCTTTTAACGTAAATACATGATGAAAAAATACATTTAGGAGCAGTGAAATCCCATCCAAACCTGCAACAACAAAACAACCTGTCCGAAACAGATTCACTTCATTGAATACACGTGTGTACTGCTGTGAATACTGCAATATATAAATCAACAGCACATCAAAGGAAAACAGATACATTCCTTCCATAACATATGAAAACAGTTGGTTGTCTGAAAGCACAAATACCCCATTACTAAGAATGGTGATAATCACAAGAACAAGACATTTTACAATAGAAGATGCCACTTCACTTTTTACTTTTCCAGCATATTTTATACAAATCAATATTGGAATTATCATTAACAGCAATACCAGTATATATACTTTGTCCATGTGGAGTCCTCCATTCAAATATAATCTATCCACTTTCATTATACAATAAAAAAAACACTTGTCAAATGACCTTACAAAGTTGTTTGTATCAAGTGTTTATCGACACATTTTTATTCACATGGAAGTTCTACTTCAAACACAATTGTCTCATCCGCACTCTCTGCCCGTATCTGTCCGTGATGCATCTCCACAATCTGTCTGGCAATCGCTAAGCCAAGTCCTGAACCACCCGTTGCAGAAGACCTTGATGCGTCCACACGGAAAAACTGCTCAAAAATATGTTCCAATTTTTCTTTAGCAATCGTCCGCCCATGATTCTGTACACGAATCAAAACTTTATGCTCTTTCGTCATCCTCTTCATTGACAAATGTATGACAGTATCCGGATAACTATAATTGACAGCATTGCGAAGCAGATTATCAAAGACGCGTTCTAATTTATCAGCATCTCCGGACAAAATAATGTCTTTCTCAATCACAGATTCTACAGATAATCTCTTTTCCTGCAAAATTGGTTCAAACTCACTAACAATCTGCTCCAGCATACGGCTGAAATGGATTGTCTCTTTTTCCAGCGTCATAACAGAAAGATTAAAACGCGTAATATCAAAAAATTCATTTATTAATTCTTCCAGTCTTTCTGCCTTATTGAGTGCAATTTCTGTATAACGTTCACGTAATTTTTCCGATATTTGCGGCTCATCCCGAAGCAATGACAAATATCCTATCACACTGGTAAGAGGTGTTTTTAGGTCATGAGCCAGATATACAATCAAATCATTCTTTTTCTGCTCTGCCTCCTTCGCAGCCATCTCATTTCGCAGCGCCTGCTCCCGCACAAGATTCAACTCATTTTGCACGCCCTCCAAAGAACGTGGCATTTCCAATGGCTTTTCCGGCCAGGACACCATTTTTCCTGCGGCATCCACAATCTCATCTATTTGCCGGAATACACGATACAAATAATAGATTGTCACAATCAGCCAGATTGCTCCGCCAATTGCAGCACAAACAGCAATGATATGCAGATTGAGCCAATGTAATAACGGCCAGTACGAATCAGACGGATACCATACTCTGACTGACAAAACAAGTTTTGATAATATAACAAATAATGCCAGACTACCGATACATACACCCAGTGTAATGACATACTGCATCATAAGCTGTCTTGCCTTATGATTATGCTTTTCCCCTTGTTTTTTCTCTAACTTTGCATTCTTACTCAATGGTATAACCTACCCCCCAGACTGTTTTTATAAACTTTGGTTTTCGTGGCATCTCATGCATTTTATCCCGTATTCTGGCAATATGTGCCATTACCGTATTGTTGTTGTCCAAATATTTTTCTTTCCATACCGCTTCAAACAACTCCTCAGAAGATACAACATTCCCCTGCCGCTTCGCCAAATACCAGACTATATCAAACTCCAAAGGCGTAAATGCAACTTCCTGTCCATTCAACGTACATTTATGGCTGGCCTTAGAAATATGCATACCCCGTATATCAATCTCCTCATCCTGCTCCCCTGCAAACCCTACTGTATTATATCGTGTATAACGTCGTAACTGCGTCTTCACACGAGCGGTAAGTTCCAGCGGATTAAATGGCTTTGTAATATAATCATCTGCTCCCACCGTCAATCCCATAATTTTATCTAAGTCCTCTACCTTCGCCGTCAGCATAATAATGGGAAAATAAAACTTCTGGCGAATCCTTCTGCAAAGTGCAAATCCATCCATGTCAGGAAGCATAATATCCAATACGGCGAGACTAATTGGCGTTGTCTCCAAACAATTAAGAGCATCCCCCGCATTATAAAACCTGTACACCGTATATCCCTCATTTTGTAAATACACCTCTACTAAATCTGCAATTTCCCTTTCATCATCTACCACCAGAATATTCTCAGCCATCTGCGTATTCACCTCTTCCATTTACTCATTTGAGGTCATTGTACTACAAACAAATAGCTTCTGCAAATGTCCTCACCGGCGATATGCCCACAAATTTTTTATCTGTGGCTCAAGCACCTCATAATCCCATAAACAACTCCTGCGAATACAATTGGGATCGTTTACCTTAATCTTTCCATACTTCATCCCGGTCAATACAATAAAATGCCCCTCTGTTGTAAAATCTCCCGGTCCCACACTGCAAATAATCGGTTGTCCCTGCTGCAATGCGGTTTGAACAGTTTGCTTACTCAAGCTAATTTCACATCCCTCAACACCAAGATATGAAGCACCTTCGGTAAGCAGACTCCAGCTCGTTCCCGTCCCTTTTAGATAATAGCCATTTTCCTGTGCATATTCTGCAATCTTATCCGGCGTTGCATTTCGATTGCCGGTCAGCCCCACGATCACCATTGACAAACAAGTCGGAGCACAGCCCGATAAACCAATATCACTGCTTCCATAGGATACATATCCCCATCTTCTATCCCATTGCAGCAAAAGAGGTATCTTTCCCTTACATTCTTTTTTTGTTAATTCACCGTGCGCAGATTTATCTGCTGTCAAATATCCAGCCACAAAATTCAACATCTCTGAATTATTACAAAGAGAACGTAATAATACAGTCGGATATTTCGCCCGATTGTTATAAATACTTTCATATGTTTGATTTTTCTTGGACAAACGGCTTAATTCATTTGTAATCTGTGCTTCGCTAAACTTTTTGGGTACTTTCTCCTTTTCACTATGAACGGACATATTCTCAGCAGACACATCATATACTTCGTCAGATTGCCACTGTCTAATCCATGTTACTGCACTTCCAAAAAATTTCCATATCACCATCAACGACAAAACAATTGCAAGACCTCTTACTAATTTTTGTTTTCTTCGTTTGCTTCTCCTCTTAGAAGGGATTGTCTGACTGTTTATTCTTTCCATAAAAATAGCCTCCTTTGTCAGTTTCTGATAACATCATAGCAGAACAAAAAAGGCTATTTTTATAGTTCCTATCACAACTTTCTGATATCTTTCTTCATAATTTCTTACAAAATTATGACTGTACTTTCCGATTATTTTCTCACCACACAATGCATGCGCATTCCCTTTCGAATCTCCAGTTTTTCTACCTTTAAACCTGCCTTTTTACAGCAGTCCGTAACCACTTCTCTTGTAGCGATTGTCACGTCTCCGTGCCCACATAAATTTGCCAGGGGAAGCTCTATCTTATCCATAAACCATAATAACAATTTATTATCACTGGTTACATCCCGAAGTACAAGCCTTCCACCGGGGCGAAGACACCTCTTTACGCTGTCAAAAAATGCCTGTGGATTCGGATAATGATGAAAGCTCATAGAACAAATAATTGCATCAAATGAATCATTTTCAAAAGGAAAGTTCTCACAGTCTCCTACAACAAACGTTGCATTTGAAATGTTTTTCTTTTTTGCCTGTTCAATCATGGCCGGAGTCAAATCCAGACCTGTATAATGTCGGTCTGGATATTTTTCTGCTAATAAAGAAATCATCGGAGCCGGTCCACATCCAGCGTCCAATAAATCTCTAAATGGCTCTTTCTCTAATTCTTCCAAAATATCCGGATAGTCCTTCTTACACATTTCGTAAATACCCGCATGGTTACTTTCATATCTTCCTGCTGCTTTTGTAAATTCAGCAATTGACAGTTTTTTGTATTCTTCGTTTTTCATGTTGTTTTCCTCCAATCACACCAGACACCATAAATCAATATCTTCATAGAAATCAGTCCTCTTTTACATTGTCCAGTAAATT
>ERZ825324.2700-NODE-2700-length-17890-cov-5.464816_pt1 | contig 17890 bp, 19 predicted proteins | sample MGYA00519859_ERZ825324 | MGnify/ENA primary metagenome ERZ825324 (study PRJEB31778, sample SAMEA3449198) | human gut metagenome | biome: human gut; feature: human-associated habitat; material: faeces | place: United Kingdom | collected 2010/2012 ... | reverse complement strand
GGCGAAGTGAATTCGCCCTCCGCCAAGGTTTTGCTGCGCAAAACGCTTGTACGGCGCAAAAGCGCCGATTTTTTGGATTCCGACAGGAAATTAAAATGCTCGGGCGAAGTGAATTCGCCCTCCGCCAAGGTTTTGCTGCGCAAAACGCTTGTACGGCACAAAAGCGTTGTTTTTTGCTTCAGTAGGCCAAATAGATACGGGACATCCGAAACTGGGTGTCCTGTTTTTTATAAGAACGTTCCCTGTCAATGATTGAAAACAGGTTTTTAATTTGCTATGATACCTTCACACTTTCCATAGGGGGATAATTTGTGAAAAAAAGATTTGCTATATGCAGCACAATAGTTTTGCTGCTGCTTTTGTCAGCCTGCGGCGCACCGCAGACGTTGGACTTTTCCTACGCTCCGGAAGGAGAAGAACTTCCTTCTTTGATGGTGGAGACTTCACAAACTCACCGCGCAGAACTGGAGCACGTTCCCTCTGCGGCTGATTTTGACGATGCGATTTCGGATGACCCCGCCTCGGCAGGGCTGCTGAGCGAGAGCGAGGTGGAGAGCCTTTTACGAGGTCATGCCGCGATGGAGACGGTGTCGAAGGAACAGGCGCAGTCTGATGTTTCCCTGCTGTTCCGCACGCTGCAAAGCGCTTACGGCGCTTACGAATACTTTGGGCAGGAAAAGTTTGACGCAGCGGAGGACGCTGTGACACAATGGCTTTCCTCACAGGATGATGAGATTAAAGTTTCTGCGCTGGGAGAAAAACTGCAGGAATCTCTCGCATTCATGCTTTCGCACGACGCGCATGCCGTGATTTATGAACCGGCGGCGGAAGAGATCGAGGCGCAGGTGCGATATGAATACTTCTTTGCCGACGGCTTCTATTTTTCAAAGGATGTCAACGGCAGCTATTATATGGTGAATGACGGGGAGAGGTGGACATTGAGTAGCTTCTCCGATGAACATGTCAGCGTGCAGCCGACGCTTCTGAAAGACGGACGCATTGTTTATCAGCCGACGCTTTTTACGCTGCGGAAGGACGCCGTGCAGAGCAGTGTCACACTGAAAAATTCTTCTGGAAAAGCGAAAATCTATCGCCTTGACTGGACGGAGAGTCAGCCGCTTGATGTTGACCTCGGCACGCTGGATTACCGCCTGATACAGGAAGACGGTCTTACCTATGTTTCCCTCCGCAGCTTTGTTTCCAGCACATATGATAATATGCTTGCACGCTATGCTCGGGAAGGGGCAAAAGCACGCGGGAGCAAAGCGGTGATCTATGACCTGCGCGGCAATGTTGGCGGCTCGGACAGTTGGCCGAGAAAGTGGATACAGAGTTTCCTCGGAACGCAGAACAGTATTGAGACCTCCATGCTGTATGCGCAGAAAAACAGCGCCCTTTTTGCTGCGGAAAACAGCGAGAGTCTGCTGCCGGAAGATGAGGGAACTTGCTTTGCCCGTGAAGTCCACGGGACCTGGTATGAAAATGATATTCCGATCATCGTGTTGGTTGACGATCATTGCGGCTCATCCGGCGAGGGCGCGGTACAGCTTTTGAAAACGCTTGACAATGTGCTCATTGTCGGCAGCAACACGGCGGGATACCAGCTCTGCGGAAATATCAGCACCTTTACATTGCCATATACCGGCATCGGTGTGCGCTTTGGGTCAACGCTTTTCCTCTATGGGGACGGAGAAAATGTCGATCACAGGGGCTATGCTCCGGATGTCTGGTGTGATCCGCAGGATGCGCTTGCTTCAGTGCTGGCACTGCTGAAAGAACAGGGGGTCGTCAGTGCAGATGCTTGCGAAACCGTGAGAGAAAAAATAGTGAAATGATGAATTTTTCGCTCATACAGGCAGAGCGGCAGCGGGTAATAGAAGCAACTCAAATCGTATAGCACCCACACTTGGCAGGCATTCGATTCCGCAGGCTGCGCAGATCTTCAAACTGCAAACTGCCAATGTCGGGGGTCGAGGGGAACTCCCCTCGCGTTCGCTTGGGGGGTACAAGGGGGCATTCTCTCACGCGAGAGAATGCCCCCCTCTTCTGCGCGGCCACAGGGGGAGAACCTCAGCGTCCCCCTTGCGCAGCAAGCCCCTTTCATGCTATGATATTTTCACAGAAAAAGAGAAAGTGAGGAGATCATCATGACTCTCGATGAAGCGATCAAGTCCCTGATGGCTTTGCAGGCCAAGCTCGCGGCCTACGGCCACGCCATGGGCCTGCTCTTTTACGACGGCGCGACCACCGCGCCCAAGGGCACGGCGGCGAACCGCGGCCAGACCATGAGTATTTTGAGCGAGGAGCACTACAAGCTTACGACTGGCGGGGAGACCGTTGCGCTGCTCGAATTCCTCGACGCGCACAAGTCTGAGCTCAACGAAAAGCAGCAGCGCATGGTGTTTTTGCTCATCAAGGACATCCGCAATATGCAGAAGATCCCGATGGACGAGTACGTCGCCTACCAGCAGCTGCTTGTCGAGGCGGACGACGTCTGGCACCGCGCGAAGGAGACGAGCGACTTTGCTCTCTTCGAGCCCGTGCTTGAGAAAATTTTCGAGACCAACATCCGCTTCGCACACTATTGCGCGTCGGAAAAGGACCCCTACGACTACTGGCTCAGCGAGTATGAGGATGGGCTGACGATGGCGCAGTGCGACGAATTCTTTGCGACGCTGCGCGAGCACATCGTGCCGCTCCTGAAAAAAATCAAAGAAAAGCCGCAGGTCGACGATGCGATGCTGCACGGCCATTTTCCCGAGGAGAAGCAGGCGCAGCTTTCCGACTACCTGATGCGCACGATGGGCCTCGATTTGGACCATGTCGGCCTGTCCACGACCGAGCATCCGTTTACGACGTCGCTCGGTTCGCACTTTGACGAGCGCATCACGACGCACTATTTGGAGGAGAATTTTGCCTCCTCGATGTTCTCCGTTATCCACGAGGGCGGCCACGCGCTCTATGACACCGGCAGCGCGGATGATCTCGCCTATACGGTGCTCGACGGCGGTGTCTCCATGGGCATCCACGAGAGCCAGAGCCGCTTCTATGAAAATCTGCTCGGCCGCTCGCGCGCCTTCACGGGCTTCGTGTTCCCGAAGCTCTGCGAGTTGTTCCCCGAGCTGAGCGGCCACACGGCGGAGGAATTCTACCGCGCCATCAATAAGGCGGAGCCGTCCCTCATCCGCACCGAGGCCGACGAGGTCACCTACAGCCTGCACGTCATGGTGCGCTACGAGCTCGAAAAGCGCGTGATGCATGGCGAGCTCAAGGTGCACGACCTGCCGGGCGAGTGGAACCGCCTTTACAAGGAATACCTCGGCGTCGACGTGCCGGACGACAAACACGGCGTGCTACAGGACAGCCATTGGTCGGGCGGCAGCATCGGCTACTTCCCGTCCTACGCGCTCGGCAGCGCCTACGGCGCACAGCTGCTTCGCAAGATGAAAGAGACGGTCGATGTGGACGAGTGCCTCAAGACCGGCAATTTTGCGCCCATCAATGCGTGGAACCGCGAGCACATCTGGCAGTACGGCTGCCTCAAAAAGCCCGGCGCGCTCTTGGAGCAGGCGCTTGGCGAAAAGTTCGACCCGACGGTCTACACGCAGTACCTTGAGGAAAAGTACGGCGAAATTTACGGTTTGTAAGAGCGGAATAGCATCAAAAAGGCGGTATCCGACCGGATATCGCCTTTTTGTGCGTGAAACGTGGAAAGTCCATTGCATTGTAACCGCATTTCCGATACAATGGGCGGAGAGAGAAGCGGGTAACGAGCGGAGGAGAGACCGCACGCCCGCAATGAGAGATGGGAGAGCAAAAATGAATACTGCGCTGTATGAGACCTACGTTCAGATTTTGCATGAGGAGCTTGTACCCGCGATGGGCTGCACTGAGCCCATCGCCGTCGCCTACGCGGGTGCGCTTGCGCGCCAAACGCTCGGGGCACTTCCCGAGCGCATCGAGCTGACCGTGAGCGGCAATATCATCAAAAACGTCAAGAGCGTCATCGTGCCGCACACCGGCGGGCGAAAGGGCCTTCCCGTCGCGGTCGCGGCGGGTGTACGCGTCGGCGACGCCGACGCGCAGTTAGAGGTGCTGGCGAATGTGACGGAGGACCAGCTGCCGCTGCTGGACGAGTACCTTTCCGCGGCGGAGATCGCGGTGAGCAAATCGCCGCTGCGCTGCCCATTCGACATTCAGGTGCGTGTTTTCGCAGGCGGGGACACGGCCTTCGTCCAGATCGTCGGCAGCCACACAAACGTCGTGCGCATCGAGAAAAACGGCGAAGTGCTGCTCAACAAGCCCTTTTCCGAGGAGGCGGCCCAGCCGCCCGAGAGCCGCAGGAGCCTGACGGTCGAGGACATTATCGCCTTTGCCGACGAGGTCGATTTAGACGATGTCCGCGCGCCCATCGCGCGCCAGATCGAATATAACACGGCCATCGCTGAGGCAGGATTGACAGGGCAGTACGGCGCGGCCATCGGAAAAATCCTGCTCGATTCCTATGGCGACGGCGTGCAGAACCGCGCCAAGGCCTGGGCTGCCGCGGGCTCGGACGCGCGCATGAACGGCTGCGAAAAGCCTGTTGTCATCAACTCTGGCAGCGGCAATCAGGGCATGACGGCTTCGCTGCCCGTCATTGTCTACGCGCGCGAGCTGAAAGCGAGCGAGGAGCAGCTCTACCGCGCGCTCGTCGTGTCGAATCTTGTCACCATCCATCTGAAAACGGGCATCGGCAGCCTTTCCGCCTACTGCGGCGCGACCAGCGCGGGCGCAGGGGCCGGGGCCGGCATCTGCTATCTGTACGGCGGGCGCTATGATGAGATCGCCCACACGGTCGTCAACGCGCTCGCCATCAACTCCGGCATGCTCTGCGACGGGGCGAAGGCGAGCTGCGCGGCGAAGATCGCCTCGGCGGTCGAGGCGGGGCTGCTCGGCATGCAGATGTACCGGCACGACAGCCAGTTCTACGGCGGTGACGGCATCGTCGTCAAGGGCGTGGAGAACACCATCCGCGCCGTCAGCAGCATCGCGCGCGACGGCATGCGCGAGACCGACAACGAGATCATCCGCCTGATGATCGGGGAGGAAACTGTCAAATGAAGATACTTGTCACAGGCTTCACGCCGTTCGGCGGGGAGCAGATCAACCCCTCGTGGGAGGCGGTACGCCGGCTTCCCAACCGCATCGGGGGAGCAGAGCTCATCAAGCATGAAATTCCGACGGAGTTTGACGCCTCCGGTGCTGCGCTGCACAAGCTTTTGACGGAGCTGCGTCCCGACGCGGTGCTCTGCGTCGGCCAGTACGGCGGCGCAAATTGCATACGCGTCGAGCGCGTGGCCATCAACCTGCGCGACGCGCGTATTGCCGACAACGCGGGTAAGCAGCCGACGGACGAGCCGGTCGTGGCCGGAGGTCCGGACGCCTATTTTGCGACGATCCCGACGCGGGAGATCGTCGACGCCCTGCGTGAGCAGGGGATTCCCGCTCAGCTCTCGTACTCCGCGGGCACGTTCGTGTGCAACAACCTCCTCTACTGCGCCCTGCACGAGAGCGAGCGGAGCAATCCAGCCCCGCGCTGCGGCTTTGTCCACGTCCCTTACCTGCCCGAGCAGACCAAGGACGGCAGCGCGCCGAGCATGGGTATGGAAATGATGGTCAAAGCGCTGCATATTGCGGTGGAAGCGATCGCAGAGGAAGAGAAGCAGTGAACTGAAAATAAGAAAGCCCGCGGCAAATCGCCGCGGGCTTTTGCTATTTATACTGTTGCAGGCTTGAGGAAATCATTCCTACTCGCTCTCTGAAACCGGGACCGAAACGATTTTGTAAGCAGCTCTCAGAGCATCTGTTTCCGTCCAGCACCTCAAAGCCTGTCTACAAGATGCCGGACTACGCCTCTGTCCACAAGGAGCTCCAGCGCAGCGGTGTTACGCTGAACCTGCTGTGGCTGGAATACTGCGACCAGTGCCGGGCGGCGGGCGAGATTCCATACCAATCAACCCAGTTCAACAAGTACTATGCCGACTATCTGGCAAAGGTCAACGCTACCATGCACCTGAACCACAAGCCCGGTGAGGTTATGCAGGTGGACTGGGCCGGCGATACTGCCGCGGTTATTGATACAGATACCGGCGAAATTATCCCGGCCTATGTGTATACCGGCTATTTTGCGGATTTTGCAACGGATAAGATGGATTGAAAACTGTTCCTGCGCTGCACGGCCTCTACAGTCATGTGGTCCCATTTTCCTTTGGACAGAAAATAGCCATACGTCGTCCTATGGCCAAACCCCAACTCCGCATAATCTGTCATTTTCCCGCTATGCCCTTTCTGAGCCATAGCCAAAATCATTTCCTGGATTCGTCTCTGAGGTACACTGCTCAAAAAAGCGAATCCATTTTCGACGATAGCTTTTTCATCCTAACCTCCTTTCATGAAGAAGAGCGCGACACCTTTTGTCGCGCTCTTCTTGTGCTTAGATTCGTTCTTCGATAATATGTTTAGTTTCTAGTACTGCTGATACTAATTCTTGCATTCGTTTTTTGGTAACCCGCGAAGTTAATGTTGAAATACTGAATGCATACTTTGCCTCACCAGAACGGCTTGTAAGAGCTGAGGCTACACATATTACCCCATTCTCATTTTCTTCGTTGTCTACCGCATAATCAAGATCTCTGACAATTTGTATCTGTTCCATGAGTTTATCAAATTCAGTGATGGTATTTTGGGTTACGGCAACTACTTCGGTTGCTCTGAATACCTCTTCAATTTTTTTGTCGTCCATTTCTGCGAGAAGGGCTTTCCCTACTGCACAACGATACATGGGGAGCCTCATTCCTATTTTAGACGCCATCTGAATTGAGCCGATTGCATGAGTAATTTTGTACACATATACAACATCATTTCCATTCTTAACTACCAAATGCACAGATTCGCCAAGACGTTCACTCATATCATCAAGATAAGGTTTGGCGATGGAAATAACGCTTGACTGATTCAAAGCTTTACTCGATATTTCAAAAAGCTTATAAGAAAGTTTATAGCGTCCATCATCTTCACGTATGACATAACCCAGTGAACATAAATTATTTAGAAAGCGATGGGCGGTAGGGGGAGGGATGGCACAGGAAGATGCAATAACTTTTAATGGTTGTGCTTTAGGAGAATTGGAAAGGTGCTCTATGATGGCGAAAACTCTAGCAACAGATTGGATTTCATTTGACATTGTAATCATCGACTTCGCCCAGGTGGAGAACTGGGGCAGCAAGGTTTTCTTCGCCCACCCGTACACCTCCTGGGAGCGTCCTCAGAACGAGCGACACAATGGCCTGTTCCGGGCCTTTGTCCCAAAGGGAGCTTCTATCGAGGGCTTCACCGACGAGGATATCCTCACCGCTGCTGACGAGCTGAATGGACGCCCACGGAAGAAACTCGGATACTGCACCCCGGAGGAACTCTTTGAGGCTTTTCTGGATGCTGTCTACGCAGCCTGACGGCTGCGGCAACCTCGCTCACGGATAGATCCTCCGGCTCCATCCGTGACCAAGGTTTTTACCACGTGGTGTCCAACTTGTTATTGCAATTTGCGAATTCTTCAAATATGGAATTTTGCACAAGAAAATGCGTTTCCTTTTTTAGGGTCTATCTAAAAACCGTCAACATGCCCAAACAGCGGGTCTTTTCCGCCTGCTGTGCACCATTTTCCCTTGTAATACACAAAGTATTCCTGCGGAAAAATGGCTTCAGCAGGCGAAAAATCCCTCGCTGTTGGTCATATTCCCGGTTTTCAGATAGACCCTAATATGCTATATGGCTATTTTGGGTGGAAAAGCGGGAGATTATGAATTTCATTCTATAATCGGCGTCATCAAAGGAATTATCAATCATAAATATGACGAAGACAAGAAGAAAATCGAACTGAGAAAGCTGTCCGCAGAGGCTGATTTGGCAGAGCAACAGGCATTGAAGCAGAAACTCGAGAATATCGAAACTATGCGAAGACTTCAACTTTCCTCTGTGGACGCTTACGCGGAGCCTCTTGCTACTGCTGCAAAAAATCTTGCAGTTCAGCCAAGTTCTGCGACTATTATAGATATAACAAAAATTCTTAAGTCTCAGCAGGAGGATCAGCCGCCGCAGTAATCTATATAATAGCCGCTCAGTCAATGCTTACACAAACTCTTCAAAATCCGGGTTGACATCTGCTCGGATTTTGATTATACTATACTTAACCCGGATTGGAGGTTGAACAGTATGAAACAACTGGGTATGCGCCTTCGCGCATTGCGGGAAGGAATTGGCTTATCCCAATCAAAATTTGCCGACGTGATCGGCTCTACGCAGTCCAGCATCAACCGCTATGAAAACGGTCAGGCAACGCCGACTGTTGAGCTTCTGCGCAAGTATGCGGACTATTTTGACGTTTCAATGGACTATATTTTTGCCCGCTGCGATGACCCGCACGGCAAGCTGTATGAGGCAAAACCTCCGGTTGACGCGAACAATCCTGAACTGAGAAAGTTCGTTGAGATGTGCTTCGATCCGGAATCACCGATGAACGAAAAGCTGAAAGAAGCGATGCTGAAAATGCTGGGGGAGGCGAAGACATGAGCAGTGAATTAACCCATAATCCGGGACAGTTTGACGAGGTCATCCATATCATCGATAATGCCCGCAGCCGCGCCATGAAAGCGGTCAACGCAGAGCTTATTCAGATGTATTGGAGCGTCGGTGCGTATTTGTCAGAGCTTTGTTCTGCATCAAGCTTTGGCGATAAGATCATTGACGAAGTTGCCGCATACATTGCGCAAGAGAACCCCAACATCAAAGGTTTCAATCGTCGCGGTCTCTATCGTATGAAGCAATTCTACGAGACCTACAAGGACGATGAATTTGTGACACCACTGGTGACACAAATCAGCTGGACAAACCATCTGCTTATTATGTCTGGCTCCAAGACGGCAGATGAACGGCATTTTTACATGGCGCTCTGTGCGAAGGAACATTATTCCAAACGCGAGTTGGAGCGTCAGATCGGCACATCGTACTATGAGCGTTCAATGATTTCTGCCAAGAAGCCGATGCCTGAATCCGTTTCGCATGATGTGCGTGAAAGCATCCTCGATACCTATGTGCTTGAGTTTCTGGACTTGCCGGAGCAATTTTCTGAAAAGAATCTCCGTAAAGCAATCATCGAAAATCTGAAGCAGTTTATACTTGAATTTGGTCGGGACTTTACCTTTATCGGTGAGGAGTACCGTGTTCAGGTCGGCAATACAGATTTCTTCATCGACTTGCTGTTTTATAACCGTGCGCTTTCCTGCCTTGTCCCGATTGAACTGAAAATCGGAAAATTCAAGCCGGAACACATCGGGCAGATCAATTTTTATCTCGAAGCACTTGACCGCGATGTGAAGAAGCCAAATGAAAATCCAAGTGTAGGCGTTATTCTTTGCGCCAGCAAGGATGACGCGGTTGTCGAATATGCTTTAAGCCGCAGTATGTCGCCCACACTTGTTGCAGATTATCGGCTTTGTCTTCCCGACAAGACGCTTCTACAAAACAAGCTGCGTGAATTGACAGAGCTTGCTTTGGAAAGCGGCGAAGGCAACGAGGATGATGAAGAATGAACGCTGTTATCTACGCCCGCTATTCCTCAGACAGCCAGCGCGAAGAATCCATTGAAGGTCAGCTCCGTGGACGGGGCCTTGAAGGGGTTAAGCTCATTGTTGGAGACAAGTGCCTGGGGATGCTGGAGGCAGTGGGGGAGGTTTTTCCGGACGCCAAATACCAGCGCTGTGTGGTGCATTTTTACCGAAATATATTCTCCGTTGTGCCCAAATCCAAGGTCAAAAATGTGGCGAAGATGCTGAAAGCCATCCACGCCCAGGAGAGCAAGAAGGCATCCCGGGAAAAGGCTGCCGCAGTGGTTTCTGAACTGAAGGCCATGAAACTGCCTGAGGCTGCGAAGAAGGTTGAGGCTTGTATCGAGGAAACGCTGACCTACTGTGACTTTCCCTCTGAGCATTGGGTGAAGATCCGAACCAACAATGTAATCGAGCGGATGAACCGTGAGATCCGGCGCAGGACAAGGGTGGTCGGAGCATTTCCTGACAGGAACTCGGCGCTGATGCTGGTCTGCGCACGGCTTCGTCATGTAGCCGGAACCCAGTGGGGCTGCAAGAAGTACATGAACATGAAGCATCTGGAAACCATGGAGCAGGAGCCGCAGGTCGGCTGATAGCAGCCAGGTCACAAATGGTCAAGGGCAAGACGAGCGGCGTACCGCCGCCCTTGACCATTTGCGCCCTGCCTGCTGAAAAGTAACCAAGGGGCGGTTAAGCCGCCCCCTGTAATAGATTTCTACCAGAGCCATAATCAATTTTGCGCATATCTCTTGACACTACCAACCTCCATGGCTGCTTTCGTATTCTTTCTGCCGCAGCAGAGGCTGATAATCTGAAATTGCACCATATCCAATTTCAGATTATCAGCACCAAAAGGAAGAATTGCGCCTTCACGATTCTGGCGCAGAGGCTTCCTTTTGTATTTTCTTCGCGCCGGTGGCAAACTGTATTTTTACAGTTTGGGTACCGCCGTGTGAAGAAAAATGTAGGTGTCCAGAGGGATGCAATCCCTTTGGCTCTGGGTTTCCAATAGGGGCGAGCAGCACCCTGCTGGCACACGATTTTGCTCGCAAAGTCTAGTGTGTTATACCTTTTGCGACCGCTGACGCTGGAAAGGGGCTGTCACCGTACCGGGCAGACCGTTTCCTGTGGCAGCAGAAGGACGAATATTTGCAGGCACGGGAGGCTTGCGGATATTCGTTCTTCGGGTGTAGGTGATGCAGCAAAGCGCAGGTTAGAGGCCGAAGCCGTGCTGCATCGCCGGGGGAGCAAGAGGTATATAAACCCCGCCGCCGCGACGCATTTCCCCAAAAGGTCATCGCTTATTCATCCGTCATTTCGTCGATTATTTTCAAAAATGCACCCCATGCTTCTATGATAGATGCAAGCAGAAATGTTCGATGCTGTTCGTACCACCACGGCAGCTCCAGCCACACATTATCCAGGGCTTGCGCTTCGGTTTTCTTTGCCCTGCTTACGGAGAGATTGAAATGCTTCGCTGTCTCCGCCAGCGGATGCTCCGTATCATCATCGAAGCCGAAGCGATAACGCAAATACTGTTTCTCTCTGTTCTCGATCATATCAAGAGCATAGTGGAGATCATCGTACCGTTCCTGTGCCAGATATATCTGTTCCGGAGTTTGGAGAGTGGGGTCTGCAATAAAACTGTGCTTGCTCCGAACCTCATCTTTTGCAAGCTCATCCAGAGGAACAATGCTGTTCAGGTTCTTCGCCTCAAAGGGCACATTCTGTGAGCGGACGTAGTCAATCATGGCGTTCCGTATTGCGGAAGCGGCGTATGTCAGAAATAGGTTTCCGCTGTCGGGATTGTAGCTGTCTATACAGCCAAACAACCCCAACGAGCCTTCCTGCACAAGATCGTCAAGTGAAATTTGCAGAGATCGGTTCAACTCCGCTTGTGCGCTCCACACTTCGTATGCAGTCTTTTTGATGAAGCGAAGATTGTTTTCAATCAGCAGATTCTGTGCATCGGCGTCTCCCCGCTTAGCCAACACACAGAGCTGTTCATTGGTCATCGAGGCTCTTTTCATTGTTTTGTACCGCACCGGTCATTGCAAGGAACATCTGCTTGACCGCTTCTGTGTCAATACCGGGCAGATGGGAAACGGACCGTGCCACCGCTTCACCAATCTGCTCTGCGGTGATTTTGCGATTTAGCTTTTTCTGCCCTTTGGTCAACTCGGCATAAATCTTTTTCACTGCTTGCGAGGTCAATTCACGGTTGGCAGACAGATCGTTACCAACCTCTTTCTTTACTGCTTGCACAGCAGACATGAACGAGTGCTGGATTGCAGTAAGGTCTGCCTGATAAGTCGGGGCCTGTAATTTTTTAACATCGCAGGCGGCTTCCGGCTGACCTCTCAGCATACCGGCGATGTTTGCGTACAACTGATTCTGTGCCGCAAAACCTTTGGCAAGCTCGTCATCCAAGTAACCGGATATCAGGTTTGTGGTATTGGCAAACTCCGGATTTTCAAGCAGCGCATTGACCACCCGCGGATTCACCTTGTGAGTATACAGATTTCTCGCTGCCTGCACCGACAGGCCAAGTTCGGAAATATCGTAATTCAGGCGGTCAGGGGTATCGACCTCGCCAAGCAGGAAGTCGGTGGAGACATTGAACACACGGGCAATGCGAATGATATTTTCGTCACCCAGCTTGTCCGTCTTGCCGCTAATGAAACGGCTCAGAGAACTCTCCGACACACCGATACGAGTAGCAAGCTCAGCCTGTGTGACTTTTCGGGATTTCATCAAGTCCTGTATGCGGTCACGGATTTTACCGGGAAGATAAACACTTTCGTTGCTCATGTCCCACACCTCCTTGCTCTATTTCCGATATCATTTACCCGTTTTACTTTCGGTACATTTCGTCCAGAGTCTTTCCGTCTTTGTTTTTCCATTCAGTCCATCCGTTGGTGCTTCCTCCGAGCACGAACATGGCAGCTGAGCTGGGAGAAGTAAACGGAACGGAAACATTCAGTATGTACTTGTTGCCGTTAAGAAGGATGTCACCGTTCTGAATGGCTGTTTGCCGCTGCCTCTCAATATTTTCTGAATGACATTTGCGGCTCATATCAATTTCAGAACCTTCGAGGACTTCAAATTTTTCACCATCATACACACCAAGGGCATGAACGCCGTTACGTGTGGTGTGCAGCATGTTGGCATCGTTCAAGGTTGCTTTGGTGTTTTCCATTTTATAGCCTTGCGTTGCCATGATAAACTTGATTTCTTCATACACTTCCTCAATCAGAGGAAGATCATATTCATCAATCTCATATTTGGGATTGACGGTATTTTCTACTTTGTAGCGCTTGGAATCGATTGCTTTGCCGATTGCATAAGCTTCAAGGCCGCTGATCATATCCAAAGAAAAGGTCTTATTGTCGGCAAGGAACATAATAGCTTTGTTCCAGAAATCTTTAGAACGATTATGGTCGTCCAGTCTGCTGACCCCGTTACGAGTCTGTCCCACATAGATCTGTGCAATCTTGTTATCATCCGTCTCGCTGATGAGATAATAGATGCCGGGACGATTGATGCCGGTCAGCTTCTTGGCTTCCGAAAGCAGCGGGCGAGGAATGACATAGGTGGTCATTGTAGACAGATGACGGCGGATAGAACGAATACCGTCTGGCTGACCATTGTGATATATAATTTCAAGCTTTTTGCTGATAGCCATATTCTATTCCCCTCACTTCAATTTGTACTTTTTACCCGCACCTCTGCCGATAATTTCGATCAATCCATTTTCGTGCATCTGACGGGCAAGCAGATAAGCTCTCGTCTTTTTGACGTTCAGCAGCTCCTGCAAATCTTCATCGGTCATTTCGCCGTACTCCGCCAGATAATCCAGTACCGTTTTCATCTGCGGCGTGATGGTCGCAGACGTTTTTTCAGTCGCCTCCGGTGCCTCTTCGGCAACGGTACCGCTGGCGTTCATGTTGGGCAGCACAATTTTGAATGCATTGGCCGTTACCTCGATACTAGGCTGAACGGGGCAGTTTTCGTACAGCTTGAAAATACGTCGAATACCTGTACCGTAACTTTCAATCAGACGCAGGCGGTGAAATATCTCTGCCAGTTTCTTGTTCCTTGGCTGAGAAACGCCGATGCGAATATCCTCAGTAGAAAGGCCAGGGAGAAGTCCGCCAAGCGAAATAAACTCCATCTTTCTGTCATTCACATTGATGATGATGCTGCCGCTGAATCCGTAATCACGATGCACCAGGGCGTTGAGCAGAGCTTCACGAATAGCTTCTTCGGGGTAATCCTGCTTATCCGTGCGAACAACTCCTTTGATCGTGGAAACAGTCTTGTTGCACAGAGCAAGATAGTTTATCGCATCATCAAGCTGCTTGAATACGGAACCGCCGAACTCCTTGCTGTCACGAAACTCTGTGCAGAATTCATCTTTGAACACGGCAACTTTGATCGTGTGATGGCACTGGTCGGAAAGCAGCAACGCAAGGTTGGTGTACACATCGTTCTGCGTGATGCCAAGCGCACGATATTTCTCGGCGGAAAACTCCACACCGTAGCGCTGGAATGCAGTTTTGGCAGCATCAAAAGTTAATTCCTGTTCCAAACTGCGGGAATCCTCGTAAGTATCTCCGTCTGATTCTTTTATCATCTGGCGAATCTGTTCGGGAGATGCCTGAACGCTGGATGTGCCCTGACGAACATAAACGCCGGTGGGCTTCATGCCTTTGGATTTCAGATAGTAGGGCTTATAGCTGCCTTCGCCGACTTCAATCCGAATTACCTTATTATCCTGGAGGACATACCGCACGAACATGGTCACATCCGGTGCGATTGCATCACGGATGCCGTTGGTCAGGCGCGTGTAGGTTTCATCTACATTGTCAATGCCAATCTGGTTGCCTTTATCATCAATACCGAGATAGATCACGCCGCCGTCCGTATTTGCAAATGCGATGACCTCCTTATAAATGTCATCGATCATCTGAGATTTATATTCAATGCGCTCGCTTTCATATTGCATATACAGCACCTCCATTGTAGCTTACTTATATTATACTCATATTTTCATGATTTTCAATAGGCCGGAGTGAAAATTCATCTTTTATTCACTCGCTGTTGTGAAAATCACTTTTACTTCAACTCGTTGCCCTTCCGCACTTGCATTTCTGCAAGAAACGCGGGAGGGCTTTTTTGATTTCTTGCAATACCTCCTGATTTTTTCGGTCTAAGGCTTTTTCTCCGTATATTCAGTTGACAAAGAGATTTGTCGGAAATATTGAAAGGAGAAATGCCTATGACAATTTTTGAAGCCGTGAAAACAACGGTCGCGCCGAGAACGGCGGCGGAACATTTCGGGCTGAGTGTCAGCCGAAACGGGATGGTCTGCTGTCCCTTTCATGATGACAGGCACCCGAGCATGAAGCTGTATGAGGATCATTACCATTGCTTCGGGTGTCAGGCGAACGGTGATGTGATTGCATTCACATCGAAGCTGTTCGGCATCACACCGCTGGAAGCAGCGCAGAAGCTTGCCGCTGACTTTGGCATCCGTGAAGACAGACCGTCCGTACTGGCGAAGTTAAAGATGTATACGACACAGGCTGAGAACGAAAAGCTTTGCTTTCGGGTGCTCAGCGAATATCTGCACATTCTTCAGGATTGGAAAAAGAGGTACGCACCGCAGACACCGGAGGAGGAGCCGGATGACCGTTTCGTGGAAGCCTGTCATATGCTCGAATGTACGCAGTATATGCTGGATCTGTTGACCATTGGTTCACATGAAGAAAGGGCAGAACTGGTAAAAGACATGATGAAAGATAACAAAATCACACTTCTGCAGGAGCGCCTGCAGGAAATCAAGGAGGAAATGAATGAGTAAACATGAGTACGCCGGTGAATTACCTTTTTGGTATGACGGCAAATCTGTGAATGAAATCGGATTCTGTGAGGAGTTTCTTCAGCAGCATCCGATGGTGCGTGTGGGCGGCAGCTTCTTCACCAAGGATGGCCGCATCACCGACGAAGAAAGTGTCCGCAAGGAAATTTACGAAATGCTTCGCCCTTTTCTCACCTGCGGCCTTGCAAAACGGGCATCGGGACTTCTGGAAATGGTGAAACTGGAAGCTTATGTTCCCAACCTGCCGGTACACGAAGATCGAATCCATGTGGCGAACGGCACACTGTTTCTCGGCGGCAAGTTTCGCGCAGAAAAGGAATTCTGCCGTAACCGTCTGCCGGTCAAATATGATGCCAATGCTCCGCAGCCAGTCACATGGCTGCATTTTTTATCGGAACTTTTGGAGGACGAGGACATTCTTACTTTGCAAGAGTACCTCGGCTATTGCCTTCTTCCCACTAACCGCGGGCAAACCATGATGCTGCTGAAAGGCAACGGCGGTGAGGGCAAAAGCCGCATCGGGGTTGTGATGCAGAAGATGCTGGGTGACAACCTGAAAAACGGCAGCATTGCCAAGGTGGAGCGTAGCCCTTTTGCCAGAGCTGATCTGGAGCATCAACTGGTTATGGTGGACGATGACATGAAGATGGAGGCTCTGAAATCTACCCACTATCTCAAGTCGCTGATTACAGCTGAAATGCCCATGGATTTGGAGCGCAAGGGCGAGCAGAGCTATCAGGGAGAAATGTACGTCCGCTTTCTGGCGTTCTCCAATGGTGATCTGGAATCTCTCTACGACCATTCGGATGGATTCTACCGCAGACAGCTGATCCTGTCCGTTAAGAAGAAACCGCCTAATCGTGAGGATGACCCCTTTCTTGCGGACAAGCTTTGTGCCGAAATCGAGGGCATTTTTCTTTGGTGTCTGGATGGTCTGCGGAGGCTGATTGGAAACAATTATCATTTCACTGAAAGTGACCGCACCAAGGATAACCGTGTGGAAGCCAAGCGAGAGGCCGACAATGTGCTGCTGTTCATGCGTTCGGAAGGATATATTCGGCTGAAAGCTGACAGCACCATCACTTCTGCCGATTTGTACGCCATCTATACCATGTGGTGCAACGATAACACCTATAAACCATTGGCAGCGCGGACGGTCAGCATGACCTTGAAAAAGCACGCCGATGAGTTCGGTATTGAACACGATAATCACATCACGAATCGGCTCGGCAAGCGAGTCAACGGCTTCTGGGGCATCGAAGCTTTGGTGACACCGCCTATTTTATGAGATCAAACACAGAAAACACCATCCCATCCATCCCATGTGGGATAGATGGGCGGATGGGATGGAGAATTTTCAGTTTGCCTGCAAAGGAGGATGCAATGGGAAGAATTTATTTCAAGGAGTTGCCGCTGTTTCACTTGTACGACGGCGATTTGACCGGCTCGCAGAAGCTGCTGATGACGCTGCTTCTGGTGGATCGGTACGACATTTACGAGCTGAGCTGCCTTGCGCGGATGTGTCCGGAGGACGTGACTGCCGATCTGGCGGAGCTGAAACGGAAGGGGTATCTGCAAGACAAGTGAAAACCGGAAAGAAATTTGCGCGGCGGCGAAACGATTCCGCGAAACCGTGCTGCTCGGAATCGAGTACCGGCTTCACGGATGCGCGTGGGTTTGCATGGTTTTCTGCGAAGTCACGCGGTTCCGGGAAGTCGACACCCCTCACTTACGAAGAGGACATCGCCCGCCGCTTTTCCAGCGGATTTCAGGAAAACAGAATATTACATCACACAGCGAAGCAGGTTTTCGGAAACGCAAACCTGCTTCGCTGCTTTCATCACAAAAATTGGGGAGGATTTTATGAGCATCAGAAATGAGATCAAGGCACAGATCGTCCGCACTGGATTTACCATGCAGGAGCTGGTTGACCGTCTGGCCGAGGAATACGGCTGGAGCGACAGCGTTTCCAATCTTTCCGCCAAGCTGCAGCGGGAAAGCATCCGATACAAAGAAGTCGTGGAACTGGCCGATGTGCTGGGCTATGACATCGTATGGCAGAAACGAAGGGATAACCGATGAAAGCACAGTACGCCATTCTTCGCTTTGCCAAGTACAAGGGGCCGGAGATCGGGCATATCGAAGCGCACAACGAACGCACAAAAGAGAAATACGCCAGCAATCCTGACGTTGATACCACACGCAGCCACATGAACTTCCATCTGGTGACGCCGGAGCGAAAGTACCGCGCCGAGGCCGAAAAGCAGATTGCCGAGGCAGGCTGTCGCACCCGTTCCGACAGCGTGCGGGTGGTGGAGGTACTGGTGACGGCCAGCCCGGAGTTCTTCAAGGGCAAGAA
>ERZ825324.2699-NODE-2699-length-17891-cov-4.422684_pt1 | contig 17891 bp, 15 predicted proteins | sample MGYA00519859_ERZ825324 | MGnify/ENA primary metagenome ERZ825324 (study PRJEB31778, sample SAMEA3449198) | human gut metagenome | biome: human gut; feature: human-associated habitat; material: faeces | place: United Kingdom | collected 2010/2012 ... | reverse complement strand
CTGGCCGATAGCGAAATAGTCCACCAGCTCCTCATCGGTGGCCCAGCCTTTGTTCTCTACCACCTCCCGCTGGAGGATGGGCAGCATGGCCATGCCGCCGCCGAATGTCATGACGCCCACCTTGGCGAAGGTGAGGAACAGTTCCCATAATAATTTCACAAGATCACCTCATTCAGAATATCCATAGAGTCCGCGGACCGATACCTCGCCGCCTCGCAGCGTCTCCTCCGAGCCGTCGTCATACCGTACCGTCAGGCCGTATTGCGGGTCGATCCCCTCGGCGACGGCGCCGCGAATCGCGCCGTCGCGTGTCAGGCGCACCCGCTGGCCGACGTTGACGCAGCGGGCGCAGTAGTCCTCCCGCCACAGGCTGGGGCAGGGGAGGGCGCTGTCGTGGAGCGCCGCCAGCTGCGCCGTCAGGGCCTGGGCCAGGACGTCACGGGATACATCGCCCTTCAGCTCCATCCGCAGAGAGGTAGCGATGGCGGCTACGTCGGGGGAGAAATCGGCAGCGGTCTGGGAGACATTGACGCCGATGCCCACGATGACCCAGTCCGGCGTACCGTCGGGACGGAAGGCGGATTCCGTCAGGATGCCGCAGACCTTTTTGCCGCCCAGCAGCAGGTCGTTGGGCCATTTGATGCCGCAGTGCAGGCCGCAGACCTCCTCAATGGCGCGGCACACGGCCACTGCCGCCAGCGGCGTGACCATGGGCAGCGTGCCGGTGCGCAGGCCGGTGCGCCACAGGACGGACAGGTACAGGCCCAGCCCTGGGGGAGACTGGAAGCTGCGGCCCATGCGGCCGCGGCCTGCCGTCTGGCAGTCCGCTGTCACCACGGCGTTGACGACGCCCTCCGCGGCCAGCCGCCTGCACTGGGTATTGGTGGAGTCCACCGCGTCGTAATGGTACATGGAAACGTCCATAGCACACCTCCTTATCCATGGTATAGTACCACGATTCGGCGCCGATGTAAATGGCGATACCCGCTGATGCCTGACAGCAGCGGAGACGACGGGCTTGTGAGATGTGACAAAGAAAAAGTGGGAATTTTGGCGGTTTCTTGGCAAAGAAATGTATTGCTTTTCGCCGGAGCGGCCCGTATAATAGGCGAGACGAACAGAGAGGAGGGACTGCCATGACCTGCAAGAATGTGACGAAGAAGCGGAAGGCGGCTCCCACTGTTTCCATTTTTAATTTTAATAGTGTTTCCTTTGACCGGTGATTTTTTCACCGGCCATTTTTTTGAGTTTGCAAGCAAGTGGAAATAAACGTAAGAAGAAAGAGAGGAACTGTCACATGAACAAAAAACTCGGACAAGATGCCATCTACGACGCTCGGGAGCTGGGCATCCCGCGGATGCTGCTGCTGGGCCTCCAGCACCTGTTCGCCATGTTCGGCGCCACGGTACTGGTCCCCATCCTGGTCAGCGGCTATGGCCTGCCCCTGTCCATCCAGACAACGCTGCTGTTTGCCGGTATCGGCACGCTGCTGTTCCACGTCTGCACCAAGTTTAAGGTACCCGCCTTCCTGGGCTCCTCCTTCGCCTTTCTGGGTGGCTTCCAGGCGGTAGCCAATCTGGACAGCGGCAAGTTCGCCGCCATGACCGGCGAGGAGAAGCTGCCCTACGCTCTGGGCGGCGTGGTGGTCGCGGGTCTGCTGTATCTGGTGCTGGCACTGCTGTTCAAGCTGGTGGGCGCCAAGAAGGTCATGCGGTTCTTCCCCCCCATCGTCACCGGCCCCATCATCATCCTCATCGGTCTGAACCTGTCCGGCACCGCCGTGACCAACGCCTCCACCAACTGGTGGCTGGCCCTGTGCGCCATCGCCATCATCATCGTCGCCAATATCTGGGGCAAGGGCATGATCAAGATCATCCCCGTTCTTATCTCCCTGATCGTTTCCTACATCGTTGCCATCATCATGGGCGCTGTTTCCTTCGATGCCGTCGGCACTGCTGCTTGGGTTGGTCTCCCCAACTTCCATCTGCCCAAGTTCAACGCTGACTGCATCATCGCTGGTCTGGCTGTTGCTGTTGCTGCAATGGTTGAGCATGTAGGCGATGTTATGGCTATCGGTGCTACCACCGGCCGTAACTACATTGCCGATCCTGGTCTGACCCGCACCCTGCTGGGCGATGGTATTGGTACCTCCCTGGCTGGTCTGCTTGGCGGCCCTGCCAACACCACCTACTCCGAGAACACCGGCGTAGTAGCCCTGACCCGCGTATTCGACCCCTTCGTAATGCGTATTGCTGCTGTCATGGCTATCATCCTCTCCCTGTCTCCCAAGTTTGAGGCAGTCATCAACTCCATCCCCACTGCTGTTATCGGCGGTATCTCCTTCGTTCTGTACGGCATGATCGCCGCTACCGGTATCCGTACCATCGTAGAGAACCAGGTTGACTTCGTTAACATGCGTAATGTTCTGATCGCTGCCATCATCATGGTATCCGGTTTGGGCTTCAACACCTATCCGATCCACATCGGTGGTGTTCAGTTCGGCGGTCTGGCCTGCGCTGCTGTGTTCGGTATCATCCTGAACGCTATCCTGCCCGGCAAGGACTATGAGTTCAAAGAGTAATTCAGACTGACTGAATTATCTGTTAGAGCTTGAGGGAATGGGGTTCATCAAAGGATGAACTCTACCAAATAAGACAGCTCCATTTCTCATCGTGTTTTACACAAAAGCCCCCCGTCCGCAAGGACGGGGGCGTTTTTGTATGATAGCGGGTACGGCGCAGAAAAAAGGAACAGCCCGCCGGCTGCTCCTTCTCGGTTATTTTTGCTGTGCTGCAGTCAGGTCCGCCACGGTATCGATGTCAAAATGCTCCTGCGGGGGCGCAGGGATGGTATGCACCAGCTCCGGGTGGGCCCGCATGACCTCCCGTCCGCCCACATCGCCATCCTGCGTCAGCAGCTCCCCATACACAGCGGCAGGGAAGATGGACGGAATGGAGAACCTGCCCTCAAAATCGCATCCCCATATGCCGCCGGGTTCCTTCTCCCATGCGTTAATCAGCCGGTGCAGGGTCTCCACGCTAAGGAAAGGCTGGTCTCCGGTGAGGAACAGGCAGCCGTCGCTCTCCCGGCAGGCGGCCAGCCCCAGCCGCAGACTGTGGCTCTGTCCCAGCACCGGCTGCGGGTTCAGCAGCACGGTAAAGCCTGCCGCTTCCGCTAGGGGAGCGGTTTCCACCGAGCAGACAGCTGCCCGCTGCATAACGGGCAGCGCTGCCGCCAGCTCCAGCGTGTGGCATAACAGTGGCTTGCCATCTAGCAGCTGCAGCAGCTTATTGGCCGCCCCAAAGCGCCGGGAAGCCCCAGCCGCCAGTACAACCAGCGAAAGATTCATTCGGCGGCCTCCGGGAAGATCTCCGCAAGATGCTCCTTGGCATAGGCCTTGCAGTCGGCCTCCCACCGGCGGTAACGCTCCAGCAGGGAACGCCCCTCGGGGGTCAGGGTGGAACCGCCGCCGCCGGCGCCGCCTACCTTGCGCTGGATCAGCGGATAGCTGAGAGCAGCCTCGCAGCTGCGCAGCATGGTCCAGGCCTTGCTGTATGCTATTTTCATTTCCATGGTGGCGGTACGGATGGACTCACAGCGGTCAATACGCTCCAGCAGCTCCGCTATGCCGGGCCCAAATACCTTCACATCGTCCATACGGATCCGCACTGAGGTGCTGGCAGTCATCTGTTTATTGCTCATGGGGAACCTCCTTTATCCTTCCTTAATATCCTTATTATGACTGATATCAATTGACTTTTCAAGTGCTGCGTGTTATTCTTTGAACAGTATATCGGTGAAAACCGGAGAGGGGGAATAAATATGGAACACCATTTGGCAATGTCGTCCTTTGGCCTAGAAAATTCCCATGTAACGGCGATCGTAGGCGGCGGCGGTAAAAGCAGCCTGATGGCTGCTCTGGGGGAAGAATACCACCGGCGGGGTGAAACGGTCATTATGACCACCACCACCCACATCCGCCCGCCCAGGGAGAATGGCTACATGGGCGATGACGCCGCGGTTTTAGGCAGCCTTTTGGCCAGCTGCCGCCTGATGACGGTAGGTACCATGAGTGAAGAAAGAAAATTCGGCCCCTCCCCGCTGCTGGAGCAGCTCCCGGAGCTTGCTGACCGTGTTATAATAGAAGCGGACGGCACCAAGGGCCTGCCGCTGAAGGTGCCCAATGACCGCGAACCGGTCATCCCGGCCTTCGCCGATGCGGTCATCGCCGTGGCGGGGCTTTCCGCGTTGGGCCGCCCGCTCGGTGAGGTGTGCCATCGCCCGGAGCTTGCAAAGCTGCGTTTTGATCTAGAACCGGACCAAATTGTAACCCCGGAGCTGATGGCGATGCTGCTTGGCTCTCCGCAGGCGCAGCGCAAGGATGTGGGCAGCCGCCCATATGCCGTTCTGCTCAACCAGGCGGATCGGGCCCGGCCGGATGAAATAGCGGCCTTGGCCACTCTTTTGTTGCAAAAAGGCGTGGAGCGGGTCGTAACCGCGGCCCTGCAGCGTCGGCCCGGAGAATACGAGGTTTGGAAGCGATAGGAGGAGAGAATATGCTGATCGCCATTAAAGGCGCGGGGGATCTCGCCACCGGCATTGCCTGCCGGCTGCACCGCTGCGGGTTTCAAATCGTCTGCACCGATATCGAAAAGCCCACCACGGTGCGCTGCACGGTGGCCTTTTCCCGTGCGGTGTACGATGGCGCCGCAACGGTGACAGGGGTCACGGCCCGCCTGGCCAAAGATGCTGCGGATGCCCGCCGCATCATCGGGGAAGGGGAGATCCCCATTCTCATTGACCCCGAATATAAAGAGGCCAAAAAGTTGGAACCGGCTGTACTGGTGGATGCCATCATTGCCAAGAAAAATATCGGAACAAAAATCACTGATGCGCCGCTGGTGGTGGGCATCGGCCCCGGCTTTACCTCCGGTGTGGATTGCCACTTCTGTGTGGAGAGCAACCGCGGGCATGATATGGGCCGCACCCTGTATGAGGGCTCGCCCGAACCGGATACCGCCACCCCTGGCAATGTGGGCGGGTTCAGCGGCGAGCGCATTATCCGCGCCACCGCCGATGGCATCTGGCACCCGGTGGTCAAGATCACCGATGTGGTGGAAAAGGGTCAGCTGGTGGCCTATGCCGGGGAGGAGCCTGTCTACGCCAATATGGGCGGCATTGTCCGCGGCATGCTGCCGGAGGGCACCTCTGTGACCAAGGGCCTCAAATCCGGCGATATTGACGCCCGGTGCAAGGTCGAAAACTGCTTCACCCCCTCCGATAAGGCCAACGCCATCGCGGGCGGTATTCTGGAGGGTGTATTGTACTATACCAAATTACTGGAGGGAAAATAAAATGCAGGGTGATATTAAAATGAGCAAACTTGCCTCCTGCGGGGGCTGCGGCGCCAAGGTAGGCGCGGGAATGCTGAGCCAGATCTTGCAGGGCATCCCCACGGTAAAGGATGAAAACCTGCTGGTGGGCTACGATACCAGCGACGACGCCGCCGTTTATAAGGTAAGCGATGATTTGGCCATTGTGCAGACGCTGGATTTCTTCCCTCCCATTGTGGATGATCCCTACATGTTCGGGCAGATCGCCGCAGCAAACGCCATCAGCGATATTTACGCCATGGGCGCCACCCCAAAGATCGCGCTCAATATCATGACCGTGACCCCGCAGATGTCCAAGGAAATGATCCACGAGGTGCTGCGCGGCGGCTACGAAAAAGCCTATGAGGCGGGCGTCATCATCGCCGGCGGCCATACCATCAATGACCAGGAGCCTAAATACGGCCTTTCCGTGACCGGCTTTGCCCGTCCCGATGAGATCCGCATGAATTGCACCCCACTGGAAGGGGATGTGCTCATCCTCACCAAACCCCTGGGCATTGGCATCACCACCACCGCCAACCGCGCCGAGCTGGCCCCGCCGGAGCTGTACCTGCGTGCCGTGAAGCAGATGGCAACCCTCAATAAATACGCCTGTGAGATCGCACAGAAATACCGTGTCCACAGCATGACCGATGTGACCGGCTTTGCCCTGATGGGCCACGCCACCGAAATGGCCCGCGGCAGCGACTTAACCATCGTCATCGATAGCACCAAGGTGCCGGTACTGCCCGGGGTACAGCCCCTGGCCGAAATGGGCCTCATCCCGGAGGGCGCCTACCGCAACCGTCAGTTTGCCGGGCCTACCGCCCGCTTCGCCGAAAGCGTCCCGCTGTATCTGCAGGATATCCTGTACGATCCGCAGACCTCCGGCGGCCTGCTCATCGCCGTGGATGCGCGCGATGCCGAAAAGCTGCTGGCAGAGCTCCTGCAGTGCGAAAATGTACCGGGCGCTGCCATCATCGGCTGCGTGGAGCAGTACCAGGATTGTTCCATCTATGTAAAATAAGCAAAAAATCCGGAGCCCCTGCGAAGGGAGGCCCCGGATTTTATTATAGCGGAAAGCCCGCAAAAAGGCGCCCCGCAGGGCACCGCTCTGCGAGCGGTGGGACGGGCTTCGCCCGTCCCGGCGGCTCCGCCGCCGCCCCTGCGGGGCGCCCATTGCCTTTCGAAAACCTTACGCCAGGTCATGGATCGCCCGGATGGCAGCATCCACTTCCTCCTCGGTGGTGGTATACCCAATGGAAAAGCGCACCGTCCCTTCCGGATAGGTCCCCAGCGTCTTATGCGCCAGCGGGGCACAGTGCAGCCCGCATCGCGTCAGGATGCCATACTGCTCCTCCAGCTGGAACGCCACCTCGGCGTTATCCTGCCGCAAAAAGTCCACCGAGATCACGCCTACCCGCCCCTTGGCATCGGCCGGGCCGGGGATACGGATATGTTCATTCCCGCGCAGCCCGCTGAGGAATCGTTCGGTCAGCGCCATCTCCCGCCGGTGCAGGGCATCCAGCCCCACCTCCTGCAGGTAGCGCAGCGCCACCCCCAGCCCCATAATGCCGGGTAGGTTGGGGGTCCCTGCCTCGTAGCGGTCGGGCAGGGTAGGGGGCATCTCCAGCGAGGCCGACATGCTGCCGGTCCCCCCCGCGATCAGCGGCGTCAGCGCCTTGTTCATCTCCTCGTTCATCACAAAGCCGCCAATGCCGGAAGGCCCCAGCAGCCCCTTGTGCCCGGTAAAGCACAGGGCGTCTATCTGCAATTTTTGCATATCAAAGGCAAAATGCCCGGCTGCTTGGGCGCTGTCCACCGCCAAAAGCACCCCGTGCCGCCGGCAGATGGCTCCGATCTCTCCCATGGGCTGAATGGTCCCGCTGACATTGCTGGCGTATTGCATCACCACCAGCCGGGTTTTAGGGGTGATAAGCTTCTCGAATTCCTCCAGCCGCAGCACACCGTCCTCATCGCACGGGGCAATGGAAACCGCCACGCCCGCCGCCTCCAGCTGTGTGGCCGGGCGCGCCACCGCGTTGTGCTCCATCCCGCTGATGATAAGATGATCACCGGGGTGCAGCGCCCCCTTCATGATCATATTCAGGCTCATGGTCACGCCGCTGGTAAAGATTGCATAGCTGGGGTCCTCCCCGGCGCCGAACAGCCGGCATAGGTCCTCCCGTACCGTCAGGGTGGAAAGCGCCGCCTCCGCGGTGGCCCGGTAGCTGGAGCGGTTGACATTGACGCCCACCTTCTCGATGTAATCCTTCATGGCCTGGCCAACCCCCGGTGCCTTGGGGAAGCTGGTCGCGCCGTTATCCAGATAGATTTGTTTCATAGAGGCCTCCGTTCTCCTTTTGCGGGAATAGTGTATCCGCAGTTATTGTACCACTCCCCACCGGCAAAAACAAGTAGAGTACTTCCGCATTCTATGCGGCATGGCCCATCCGGGTGCCGGGCAGGGCAGCGGGGCACTTTTTGCATAGTATGGTATGGGGCACAGCCCCAATATGCCCAAAGGGGGCAGTACCATGGAGTATCTCGCGACCTTCCCCAACCAGCTGCAGGCGATGGAATACGCACGGGCCCTTACCCGCAGCGGCATCCCCAGCCGGATGATGCCCCGCCCCCGCGCGCTGGAGGCCAGCTGCGGCACGGCGGTGCGGTTTTCCAGCCGGCAGCCGGTGGATATCCTGCTGACGCTGGCCCCGGTCAAAACGCTGTATCGGGTGGAGCAGGGCAGCTACTGGCCGGTCGGCTAAAAAACAAAAGGGCGGCGTCTATCCGGCAAACAGAGGGGCGTCGCCCTTAGTGGGCTTGCCATGTGGGTGAAAAGCGGCTATACTTAGGAAGAATCCGACACGATTCTCCCCAAATTCTTATGGTACAATGAAAAAACACTCCACGGCTGGTGGATGGCCGCAGGGGAAAGGATAAAAAATGCAAGGATTTCTGCTCTCCATCCGGGTCGTGACCCCCATCCTGCTGATGCTGTGCGTCGGTATGCTGGTACGGCGGCTGGGCTGGGTGGATGAAAAAACGCTGAATGTCATGGACCGTCTGGGCTTTAAGCTGCTGTTGCCTACCCAGCTCTTTTACAGCCTGTACCGCGCGGAGTGGGATGTCTCGGTCTACGGCAAGCCGCTTTTGGCCTCCATCGTCATTATCCTCATCATATTGGCGCTGGCATTGCTCATTTTCGGCCGGCTGGAGCCCGACCCCAAGCGCCGCGGCCCGGTCATCCAGTGCGAGATCCGTGTGAACTTCGTCATCTTTGGCATGGCCATCATCGCCTCCCTGTACGGCAGCGAAAATACCGGTCTTATCGCCATTATGGCGGCCATCATCATCCCGCTCACCAGCACCATCTCCGCTATCCTGTTCGAGGTATACCGCGGCGGCCGGGTAAAGCCCACTATGCTGCTGCTCAATATCATCAAAAACCCCTACCTCATCGGCGCGGCGCTGGGGCTCATCTTCCTGCTGCTGCGCATCCCGCTGCCCCAGCCGGTGGAAAAAACGGTCAGCGATATCGGCGGCATGGCCACCCCTTATTGCCTTATTGTGCTGGGCGGCAATATCCACCTTTCCCGCTTCGGCGATTACGGCCGTTCTCTGTGGCTGGCGGTGCTGGGTAAAAGCGTCATCATCCCACTTGTGTTCATTCCACTGGTGGTGTTGGCTGGCTTCCGCAGGGATGCCCTGGCGGCATTGGCAGTTATGCTGGCCTGCCCCACGGCGGTCTCCGGTTATACTTTGGCCAACCAGTGCGGCGCCGATGGCGAGCTGGCGGCGCAGCTCATTGTGGTCACCACACTCTTTTCAGTCGTCACCATGTTCCTCACCATCTGGGTTCTTACCTCCATGGCGTTGATATGACAAAAGCAAGAAAAACGGACCTATCCGCTTTGGGATAAGTCCGTTTTTTGCTGTAAATGGAAGGAGTGAACCTGTAAGCCGAGTTCTGTCTGGGACAACAATCTATCTAGGCCTGCTGTTGCCAGCAGGCTCCAGCCACTCTTTTGGGGATCGGGACGGGCAGCCCCCTGTGATCCCGCTTGGTGTTGCTCCGGATAGGGTTTACATAGCCTTTGGGTCACCCCAAAGCTGGTGAGCTCTTACCTCGCCTTTCCACCCTTACCCCTTGCGGGGCGGTATCTCTCTGTTGCACTTTCCCGGGCGTCGCCGCCGGCTGCCGTTAGCAGTTATCCTGCCCTGTGGAGCTCGGACTTTCCTCATGCGGGGCCTTTCGGACACCCGCCCGCTGTTGTCCAGCTCACTCCTTCGGTAAATCAGTATATCACAGCCAAAACGCACAAATCAAGTTTTGTCGGCAAGTTTATCCCTGACCTGCGGAAAATTGTTTCACTTGCCGTGCGTATCTGCCAACTGTGGAACGATCGCCACGCTCCTTTTCGGCGTCCGGGAGATTCGGCCCCCATTCCATTTTCCGGTTAGAATCCCCTCATCCGCCTTGCATACCTTTCGGTCACAGGTCAGCAGGTCATTATACTAGCACCGCTGCTTTTCCATGGGCACTCTGCAATCTGTCTATCTCCCGGCGAGGATATCCCGCCCGGCTAAATCAAGCTTTCTCCGCCAGCTTTCCATTCACCGCCCGGAAAATCGCCTCATTCGCCTTACATACCTTGCGGTCATAGGTCAGCAGGCCGTTGCGCTCGCCCTCCACATCACTCACTTGGGTGTAGACGGCCGCGGCCAGCCCCCTCTCCTTGGCGGGGATGATCTGCTCCTCCATCAGCTTTTGGAACGCTCGGTTAAATTCCGTCGGGTCAGCAATCTTCTTGTAGCCGAATTCTGCTCCCTCGCCCCAGCAGTGGCCGGGCACAGCGCAGTTGTAGCCGCCGTATTCCGTCAGGCAGATGGGCCGCTGCTCCTTGGGCGGCTGTTTGTGGTGATACGGCCGGAAATACCAGTGAATACTTTTGATGTCCCCGCCGCCTTGATCGTACCAGCCGCTGGCGTGGTCGATCGGCCGGGTATCATCCCGCTTTCGGATAAACTCCGCAGCTTTCAGGGCGTCAAACTGCCCCCAGCCCTCGTTAAAGGGTACCCACAGCGCCAAACTCACGGTATTGTACAGCAGGTCTATCATCTGTCCCAGCTCCTCGTAGTAGTGGGTGCGCCCCGCTTCATCGCTCCGGGAAAAATAGCGGTAGCGGTCGTCCTTGACCCGCAGCCCCAGGTTGGAGAATACATAGATAGACAGCGGGGAATAGCTCTCGCCGCCGTTCATCATATCCTGCCATACCAGCATCCCCAGCCGGTCACAGTGGTAGTACCAGCGCAGCGGCTCCACCTTGATGTGCTTGCGCAGCATATTAAAGCCCAGCCGCTTCATTTCAGCAATGTCATGGATCAGCGCCTCATCGCTGGGGGCGGTGTAGTAGCCGTCGCTCCAGTAGCCCTGGTCCAGCAGTCCGTTCTGGAAATAGGGCTTTCCATTCAGCAGCAGCCGCGGCAGCCCCTTTTCGTCCTTCCCAATGCCGAAGGCCCGCATCCCGAAGTAGCTTTCCACCTTATCGCCGCCCGCCAGGGTGATGGCAGCATCGTAGAGGAACGGCTCCTCCGGGCTCCACAGGCGCAGTTCCTCCGCCGGGATGGTAAGCGTGCTCTCTCCATTTTCGTCGGTTTGCCCTTCGGCAATGATGCCCCCATCCCTGCAAATCGTGACAGCGGCCATGGCAGGGTCATCCGCCTCCAGCCGAATGTGGACCGCATTTTCCTCCGGCTTTGGGGTAATGCGCAGGGACCGCAGATAATTTTCCGGTACGCATTCCATCCACACCGTCTGCCAAATGCCAGACTGCGGCGTGTACCAGATGCCGGTGTTTTTCAGCCGCTGCTTGCCGCGGGAAAGGGAACCGGTATCGGTGGGGTCGGTGACACGAAGCTCCAGCGTAAAGGCATCGCCCTCAATAAGCTCGGTCACATCCAGGGCAAAGGGCAGGTAGCCCCCGGTGTGACTGCCCGCTTCCTGGCCGTTGACCCACACGGTGCAGCACTGGTCCACCGCCCCGAAATGCAGGAGCAGCCGGCCGCCCCGGAAAAAGCCCTCCGGCAGGGTGACGCTGCGGCGGTACCACAGGTACTCATCCGGCTGCAAGATGTGTCCCACCCCGGAAAGCGGGGTCTCCGGCGAAAAGGGCACCACGATCTCCCCCTGCATGGCAGCGGGCTTTTCGGCCGTTTTGGTAATGGCATATTCCCATATGCCGTTCAGGTTCAGGTAGCTGTTTCTCCTCAGCTGGGGGCGGGGGTATTCCGGCAGCGGGTGCTCCCGGTCAAGTGCCTCTCCCCAGGGTGTCAGCATGGCTTCGGTCATGGCAGTTCCGCCTTTCTGTCTTGGTTTCAGCAGGGTGCGGGGGCCGCCCCGCAGGGCACCGCCCTCCGGGCGGTGTGACATGCTTCGCCCGTCCCGGCGGCTCCGCCGCCGCCCCTGCGGGGCGACTTTCCCGTGCACCTGCCCTTTTCAAAAAAATCTCCGTTTCACCGGTCTTTCCTGTGCCGCACCTGGCCAGTGAATGTGGCCGTTCCGCCCCAGCCGGTTTTCCCGGCGAGCAATATTCATTGACTCTCTCGTTGCAGAACCCAACCAGTGGACAATCTTACTCGGATAGCCTCTCCACTTTGGAAGACTTTCCCGGTGAAAGATGTTTTTTAGGCTTTGTAGCCGACCAAAGGCCTCTTATCTTGTCCGAATGGTTGCTTTAATGGGACAGTTTTTCCAGTGAGTAATGCTCATCGGTCCTCCCAGTGCTGCACCCGGCCGATGGCCTTATCCCAGCCGCGCAGATTGCGTTCCCGGATCTCCTCACTCATCTGCGGGGTGTACAGCTTATCCAGCGTCCACTGCTCCCGGATCTCGTCCAGGTCGTTCCACACACCGGTGGCAAGGCCCGCCAGATAAGCGGCGCCCAGTGCCGTCGTTTCCCTTATCATCGGCCGGCGGATGGTGGTATGGATGATGTCGCTTTGGAACTGCATCAGGAAGTTATTGGCGGAAGCGCCGCCATCCACCCGCAGCTCCTGCAGCCGGATGTCGGTATCCCGCTCCATGGCCACCAGTACATCCCGGCTTTGGTAGGCGATGGATTCCAAAGCGGCCCGGATGATGTGCTTGCGGTTGCAGCCGCGGGTCAGCCCCATAATGGCTCCTCTGGCATACATGTCCCAGTAGGGGGCACCCAGCCCGGTAAAGGCCGGGACCACATACACCCCGCCGTTATCCTCCAGCCGGGTGGCAAAGTATTCGCTGTCGGCCGCCTCGTGGATGAGATGCAGCTCATCCCGGATCCACTGGATGACCGCGCCGCCCACAAAGACGGAGCCTTCCAGCGCATACTCCACCTCGCCGTCAAGGCTGATGGCAATGGTGGTGACCAGACCGTTCTTGCTCTGGTAGATCTTGTTGCCGGTGTTCATCAACAGGAAACAGCCGGTGCCATAGGTATTTTTCACGTCGCCGGGCTTAAAGCAGCCCTGCCCGAACAGCGCGGCCTGCTGGTCGCCTGCAATACCGGCCACCGGCACGTCCACGCCCTGAATGTTGGTGTAGCCGTACACCTCGCTGGAGTCCTTCACGCTGGGCAGGATGCAGCGGGGGATGTCCAGCGCCTTGAGCAGGGTGTCGTCCCAGTCCAGCGTGCGGATATTGTACAGCATGGTGCGGCTGGCGTTGGTGCGGTCGGTAACGTGCACCTTGCCGCCGGTCAGCTTCCAGACCAGCCAAGTGTCCACCGTGCCGAACAAAAGCTCCCCGGCCTCGGCCTTTTCCCGCGCACCGGGGACGTTTTCCAGGATCCACTTGATCTTGGTGGCAGAGAAATAGGCGTCCGGCACAAGGCCAGTGTTTTCCCGGATATAGTCCGCCATGCCGGGGGTCTTGAGCAGCTCGTCCACAAGGGGCGCGGTGCGGCGGCACTGCCAGACGATGGCGTTATACACCGGGCGTCCGGTGCTCTTGTCCCACAGGATGGTGGTCTCGCGCTGGTTGGTGATGCCAATGCCCGCAATGTCCTTGGGGTCTACGCCGCTTTGGGCGATCACCTCGTTCATCACGCCGTACTGGCTGGACCAGATCTCCATGGGGTTGTGCTCCACCCAGCCCTGATGGGGGTAGATCTGCTCAAATTCCCGCTGCTGCACGCAGACAATGTTCTGCTCGTTGTCAAACAGGATCGCCCGGCTGCTGGTAGTGCCCTGATCCAGTGAGAGGATATATTTGGTCTGGCTCATGATCTTCTCTCCTTGCTCTGAAGCTTGAGCGCAAAACAAAAAAGAGCGCACCAAACAAAGCTATCTGCTCTGTCTGTCGCTCTCCTGCTCTGCGCAAACATATTCTGTGCTTATTGTACACGCTCCGCAGGAAAAATACAAGCTTCTGCGCGATTTTTGGAGGTTCTGCACAAGGGGGCCGCCCCGCCGTTGAACACTCTGCCGAAAGGGAATGCAGTGCAGCCGCCGGGGAAGTAAAAAGCTTGCAAATTTGCGAAAAAGATGTGACGAATCTGATCTTTTCCGCCTTTGCGGACCGCGCCGCCAAGGCCGGGGTACAGTTCACGGTGCAGGCGGGAATCTCGCAGGCGCTGCCGGTCTCGGAGAGCGACCTTTGCGTGCTGCTTTCCAACGCGCTGGAAAATGCCCTGCACGCCGCTGTGCGCTGCCGCGAGGCAGGGCAGGGGGCTTTTATCGAGACCACCGGGCACGAAAAAGGGAAAAAGCTGTTTTTGCAGATCACCAACAGCTGTCTGCCGGACGTGCAGTTCCGGGAGGGCGTCCCGGTCACTGACCGCACCGGCCACGGGCTTGGGGTGCGCAGCATCTGCGCCATCTCAGAGCGATACGGCGGCCTGACCAGCTTTGCCGCCAAGGACGGGCAGTTCACCCTGCGGGTAATGTTATAATAAAAAGGGACTCGAAAACGCCTGCGGCGTTTCCAAGTCCCTTTTTTATAGAAAGATGTTATAATTGCTGCTTTGCCAGCACGTCAGAAGTAGGGGTCTGGAACACCGGGATGTCGGCATAGGGGTCGGCAGCGGTGTCGGCGGGCAGGCTCTTCATATACTCGTCCATGGCGACAGCCACCTTCTTGGCAACAGCCACAGCCTCCACTACGGTGCGTGCGCCCATGACGGCGTCGCCGCCGGCAAATACGCCCTCGCGGGTGGTGCGGCCGTCCTCGCTGACGCTCAGCAGACCCTTCTGGTTGGTCTCGATGCCGGTCGTGGTCTTGACGAGGTTGCTCTCAGAGCCCTGACTGACCGACACGATGACGCCGGTGTGGGGGTAAAAAGTCTCGCTGCCCTCTACCTGCGTAAACTTGCCGTCCTCGCCCTTGACAGTGTCGCGGCAGATCAGGCCGTTTTCCCGGATCTCCACCGGTGCCTTGCAGAAGCGGAAGCCCACGCCCTCCAGCTTAGCGTAGCTCACCTCGTACTCGGAAGCGCTGATGCAGCTTTCGTCCCGGCGGGCGTAGCAGGTAACGTGGCGGGCACCGTTGCGGATGGCGGTGCGGGCGCAGTCCATAGCGGAGTTGCCCACGCCGATGACGGCCACGTCATCGCCCAGACGGAAAGCCTTGGAGTTTGCCAGATAGTCGATGCCGAAAGCCACGTTGCCAAGGCTCTCGCCCTTGATGTGCATGGCGTTGGCCTTCCACAGACCGGCACCGATGAACACGCTCTTGTAGCCGTCGCGGAACAGATCGTCGATGGTGATGGTCTTGCCGATGGTGGTATTGGGGCGCACCTTGATGCCCTTCAGTTCCAGATGACGGTACTGGAAATCGTCCAGCACACTGTCCGGCAGGCGGTAGTTGGGGATGCCGTAACGCATCACGCCGCCGATCTTATCCCGGGCGTCAAAGATGGTCACATCGTAGCCCCAGCGTGCCAGCAGCACTGCGATGGTCAGGCCTGCCGGGCCGGAGCCCACCACAGCGGCCTTCATGCCGTTTTTCGGGGCAGGGCCTGCGGTCATCTTGTTGGCATAGGTGGTGGAGATATAGTCCTCGATGATGGAAAAGTGCACCGGGTCGTGGCTGGGCATCCGGTTGCGGATGCAGTGACCCTCGCACTGCTTTTCGTGGTTGCACACCAGACTGCATACAGTGGTCAGGGGGTTGTTTTCAAACAGCATCCGGCCTGCATCGTCCATCTGGTTTGCCTTGAGCAGACGGATGACCTCCGGGATATTGGTGTGGATGGGGCAGCCCTCCTGACACATCGGCTTTTTGCAGCCGAGGCAGCGGTTGGCTTCGTCCAGAACATGAAGTGCCATGGGTTCCTCCTTGTGTTTCCCCTGCGGGGACAGTCGTTTTTTACAGGCTCGTTGTATCCAACATTGCATTACTCTAATCATACACCCGAACTGCGCCGGATACAAGAGGGCACAATATAAAATTTTTCACGTTATTTTTTGTCAATTCGTCAAAAAGATAATTTTTTGACGATATATCCCGCCCATCGGCTCCGGTTTAGCCCGGCACAGTGCGCCAAGGTCGCTGGCTCTGCTCTGGGCGGCAGCCATTTGGGCGCAGGACTCGTTTTCCCGTGCCAGCCGCGCCAGCGAGTGGGACAGCGGCAGCGCCGTCTCCCCGGGCAGGGACAGCGCTTCCTTGCGTGCGCCCAGCAGGTGCAGATAGGGCGGCAGTGCCGGGGTCTGGGCGGTGTAGCCCAGCGCCGCATCCATCGCCAGCCGCCGCATCCGCGCCCGGGGATAGCGCACGGTGGTCAGGGCGTCCAGCAGAGTGGGCAGGCTTGCGGTCTCCCGCACAGCGTTTTCCAGCCGGTGCTCCAAGCCCTCGGATACCCCGCGCACCGCGGCAAAGGGGGCTTGCTCTGTGCAGGCTGCCCGCAGCAGTGCCAGCTCGCAGTGCCCCATGACCGCAAAATTCGTATACTTTCCGTCATATTCTGCCTTTTTATACAGCTTCAGCGCCTTTTCCGGCACATAAGGTGCCAGTGCCGCCGCGCCGCCCTCCGCCCAGAGTGCCCGCAGGGCGCTGGCGCTGGCAAAGGCTGCATGAGCACTTTCGGTCAGCGCCTGCCCGTGGTCTGCGCCCTGCCGGGGCAGGGCGATGGGCTGCATTTCTACATTTTGTTCTATAATAGCCTTGCAATACTCTACGGCAAGATTGTTGTTGGGCTTGTCCAGCAGTGCGGCAACGTCTGACCCCGGGCACAGCGCCTGCACCGCCGCCTGCCGGGCGGCGGCAAAGCTGCGTGCCCCGGCGGCAAGCTGCTGCCTGAGCGCGGTGCGGTAGTCCTCGCTGCACAGCACCCGGGCAGCTTTTTGCAGCAGGGCGGTGTCCGGGTTCTCTGCCCCAAAGACCAGCGCATCGCACCCGGCAGCAGCCAGAATGCGCACCCCTGCCCGGGCAAAAGCCTCGGCACCGGCGCAGGCGCAGGGCGCGGGCAGGGCAAACACGAGGTCTGCTCCGCAGGCAAGCGCCGCCTGCACCCGCACCGCCTCCGGCAACAGCGGCAGCGCTCCTCGCTGGGTAAGCCCGCAGCTCATGGCAACGGCCACCCGCTGCGCCCCCAGCGCCCGCGCCTGCGCCAGCTGCCATGCGTGGCCGTTGTGGAAGGGGTCGTACTCCGCAATGATGCCTGCAAACTTCATGGAACTGCTCCTTTTCGCCAAAAGATTGTTAAAATTATATCGGATATACAGAAAAATCCTGCCGTTTCCGGGATTTGTGGGCAGGATATACAAAAACCTTGTACACAAGTTTTACCGCTTTGCCCGGGTTGCGCCTTGAAAAGCCGTCACGCCTATTATATAATAAACATAGGAATCTGTAAAATTCTGTCCGCAGGTTTTTAGGCTGCGGACGGTACAAAAATTTTCAGGAGGCAACACAGATGAAGATTCTGGTTATTAACTGCGGTTCTTCTTCCCTGAAGTATCAGCTGATCGATATGGACGGCGAGAAGGTGCTGTGCAAGGGCCTGTGCGAGCGCATTGGCATGGAGAGCAGCATGATCACTCACGAGGCCAACGGCACCAAGGCCACCACCCCGGCAATCTTCCCCACCCACACCGAGGCTTTTGCCGAGGTCGTGAAGAAGATGACCACCGGTGCAGGCAAGTGCATCAATGACGTGAGCGAGATCGACGCCATCGGTCACCGCGTCGTGCATGGCGGCGAGAAGTTCAAGAGCAGCTGCCTGATCACCGATGAGGTCATCAACACGCTGCGTGAGCTGAGCCCGCTGGCTCCTCTGCACAACCCCGCCGGTATTCTGGGTATCGAGGCCGCCCGCAAGGTGTTCGGCAACATTCCCATGGTGGCTGTGTTCGACACCGCCTTCCACAGCACCATGCCGCCGAAGGCTTATATGTACGCCATCCCCTACGAGTACTACGAGAAGTACGGCGTGCGCCGCTACGGCTTCCACGGCACCAGCCACAAGTACGTTGCCCACAAGGCAGCCGAGTATCTGGAAGAGCCCATTGAGCGCCTGAAGCTGATCACCTGCCATCTGG
>ERZ825324.2695-NODE-2695-length-17933-cov-3.910113_pt1 | contig 17933 bp, 13 predicted proteins | sample MGYA00519859_ERZ825324 | MGnify/ENA primary metagenome ERZ825324 (study PRJEB31778, sample SAMEA3449198) | human gut metagenome | biome: human gut; feature: human-associated habitat; material: faeces | place: United Kingdom | collected 2010/2012 ... | reverse complement strand
GCATGGTGGCGAGGTCCACGATGCAGGGCACGCCGGTGAAGTCCTGCATGATCACGCGGGACGGCGTGAACTGGATTTCGTGGCTGGGTTCGGCGTTCGGATCCCAGTCGAGCAGGGTCTTGACGTGCTCGTCGGTGATGTTGGCACCGTCGATGTTGCGCACCAGATTCTCGACCAGTACCTTCAGCGAGTACGGCAGATGATCGATGCCGTCGAGATTGGCGATGTTGTAGTAATCGAAGTCCTTGCCGGCTGCCTTGAGGGTAGCCAGCTGGTCGTCGCGTAAGGACATGCTTCCTCCGAAATCATGAATCGGCTTATGATGCCGCTGATTATCCGCTACACATGGTACGGGCACGTTACCGAGGCTCTGGCGTGTCGGCTTGAAGTATGAGACAATCGCGCCGCCGTCTCAATGCCGACGCGAGAGCTTGCCCGTCAGTCCGCGCACGAGCGGCGCCAGCCACAGGCACAGCGCGAAGATCAGCGCGGAACCGGCCAACGCGATCAGCGTGGCCACCATCGTGGCGCCGGTCGGCAGAATCAGGGCGAAGAAGTTCGCCACGAACGGGACGAACGCGCCGATTACGCCCGCCGCCGCGAACACCGCCACCAGCACGCCACGCCAACCGTTGAGTGGTCTGGCCACGCGGGCCAGCACGAACACGCCCATCGCGAACAGGATGATGGCGCTGGTGGCGCGCAGGGCGGACAGGTCCGCGGCATCGCCGGTCACGTTCCAGCCCATGACCGGCGGCAGCACCCAAGCGGCCAGCAGCACCGACAGCGCGGTGGCGATGCCGCCCGGCAGCGCGAACGTGACCACGCGCTTGAGGAATCCCGGAATATAGCGGCGCGTGTTCGGCGCGAGCGCCAGAATGAACGCGGGCATGCCGATGGTGAGAGCGCCGATATACGTGATATGGCGCGGCAGGTATGGGTATGGGATTTGCGTCAGCACTACGCCGAGCGAGATCAGCGCGGAGTACACGGTTTTGACGAGGAACAGGCTGGCCACGCGCTCCATATTGGCCATGACCTGACGGCCCCGCGCCACGACGTCCGGCAGGTGCGAGAACTTCGAATCCACCAGCACCACCTGGGCCACGGCCTTGGTGGCGGGCGCCGCATTGCCCATGGCGATGCCGAGGTCCGCCTCCTTGATGGCGAGCGCGTCGTTGACGCCGTCGCCGGTCATGGCAACCACGTGGTTCTGCGTGTGCAACGCCTGCACGATGGCCTTCTTCTGGTCAGGCAGCACGCGGCCGAGCACATCGACGTTTTCGAGCACGCGGGCCAGTTCGTTCACGTCCTCGGGCAGTTCGCGCGCGTCCATCGCCACCGGCTCATGGTCGCCTGTCAGTTTCACTCTGCGGGCGATGGCACCCACGGTCACTGGATTGTCACCGGAAATCACACGACAGCGCACACCCTGCTCACGGAACCAAGCGAGCGTCCGCTCGGCGTCCTCGCGAATCTTCTCAGAGCACAACACCAACGCCACCGGCTCAGCCTGCACATCCAGTTGCCGGCCGTCCGAGACATTGGCTCCCTCAACTGCTCCCCTCAGTCGCTTTTGGCGACAGCTCCCCTCGGAGAGGGGAGCTGTAGACCGCGCAACCAGCAACACACGGTTGCCGTCATTGGCATACTCGTTAACCTGCTGCAACACCGACGAATAGTCACCCTCAAGCGCAGAAATAATCACCTCCGGCGCTCCCATGTACCAGGTCTCGCCGGATTTACGCACCGCACTCCATTTGCGCGCCGAAGAGAACGGGACACGAGACTCAACCGCACCTGCCCCATATCCTTGGGCCTTGAGCCCGGCGAGTACGGCTTGGCCGGTGCCGTTGGGCTGCTCTTCGTTGCAGCAGTCGTAGAGGGCCTGCGTGGCTGCCTGTTCCGCAGCCGCATTGGCGGAATCGAGCATCACGAGCCGGTTGAAGGCGATACCGCCATCGGTGATCGTGCCGGTTTTATCGAGGTTCAGCGCGTCCACGCGAGCCAGTGTCTCCACGGATTCAAGCTCCTGCACCAGCGTATTGTGACGGGCGAGACGCATGGCGGCCACCGCGAAGTTCAGCGAAGTCAGCAGCACCAAGCCTTCGGGAATCATGCCTACTACGCCGGCGACCGCGGAAACCACGGCTTGCCGCCATTCGCCGGTGGAGAGTGCCGTGCCCCAACCGCCGACCGTATGAATCTGCGAAAGAATCAGCAGAATGCACAGCGGTACCACGAGGAAGGTCATGAATTTCAGAATCGTGTTGATGCCCTTGTTCAGGTCGGACACGGTTTTCTTGTATACCTTGGCCTGCGCGGTGAGCGTGGCGGCGTAGGAATGGCTGCCGACCGCATTGACCTTGACCAATGCCATGCCGGAGACCGCGGTGGCGCCGGAATACACCTGCTCCCCCACCTTGTGGCGCACGGTACGCGATTCGCCGGTGAGCATGGACTCGTCAAGCTCCAGTCCCCAGGTCTGGATGATCTGCCCGTCGGCCGGCACCTGTTCGCCGGCACGGATCCACAGCAGGTCGTCGAGCACGATCTCGTTGTGGGGCACCTCCACGTCCCTGCCGTCACGATGCACGAGGAATTCGGAGGCCACAAGGATGGAAAGCCTGTCCAGCGTGCGCTTGGCCCTGAGTTCGGTGACGATGCCGATGCCCGTGTTGATGATGATGACGAAACCGAACACCGCGTCCCTCCAGGAACCGGTGATCAGCACCAGTACCATCGCGGCGAAGATGATGCCGTTGAACAGCGTGAATACGTTGGCTCGCACGATATCTTGAACCGAACGCGAGGTGGATGTTTTCACCGCATTCGATTGGCCACTTTCGATACGCTGCACCACTTCTTTGGGGGTAAGACCGGTCGCTCCGATCTCAGGCATTTCCACGGCTGTTGTTGCACTCATATTCTCCAGCCTACCGCGTCTTGTTTCGCAATCCGCTAAGGCTCAGGGATGATTCAGGGTGCTTTCTCAGCTTCAAGGGCCTGATTCGGCTCAGGAAACGGTGACTTTGATCTCGCGTTCGTGGGGTTCGTCGCGCGTGATGGTGAGCACGGCGTCAGTAATAGTCATTGGCTTGGTATCGGCAGTGTCGCCAGAATCGGCACTGCTGGTGTTGAGGTGAAGGATGGCGGCGTACAGCAGTTCATCTTCGGGCGCATGCTTTGGATCAATGAGAGCGACTGGAATACCGGCTTCACGCGCATTGGTCAATGTCTGGTTCCAGCTCTCCCGGTTGGCGTCGGTAACGTCGATGCCGCTGATAATCACGATTTTGACCGCGCGAGCCACGAAATCGGCAACACCCTGCTGCGCGGTGACCGCATTCTTGTCGACGCCAGTATGAGCATCCATACTATCGGCACCGTTTTCGCTGGTAGTGCCGGCGTCAGAAGATTCGGTTTCACCGGATACACCATCAGTTGCGTTTGCCGAGCTTGCGGATGTTTCGAGCGAGGCATAGTAGACATTGAGTTTATCATCAGACAACGCATTGATGACGAACTCGTCTGCGGCGGTGTCAGTCGACCCCACAAAGCCGACTGTGACATCCGTGGGATGTGTGGAATCGTGGGCGACTTCCGGCATGCTGTCTTGGGTATCGCCGACCGCCCTACCGGCCGGCGTGCAGGCAGCTAGGGACAACACAGCCGCCATGCAGGCCAGCAATCCGAGAATTCGTCGTGTCATATGCTCACCTGTCAGCGGGTAAACAGGGCCACCGTCTCAACATGGTGGGTCATCGGGTAGATGTCGAAGGCACGGATGTCTTTGAGCTCGTAGCCTTCGCCGATGAGTGTCGCGGTGTCGCGTGCGAGGCTGGTGGGATCACAGGCGATGTAGACCACGCTGGATGCGCCGGCCGCGGCAATCTGGCGGCAGACCTTGGCACGAGCACCGGCACGCGGCGGATCAAGCACTACGACATTCGGCTTGGCCAGATGCGCCGGCACATGGTCCAGCGTGCGCGAGACATCACCCGCGCGGGCGTCCACGTCGTTCAGGTTCATGGCGCGCAGGTTGCGCTGGGCGTTCTTGACGGCCACACGCGCGCCTTCAACGCTGAGCATGCGGGTGCGTTCACCGGTCATTGTGGCCAGCGGCAGGGTGAACAGGCCGGAACCGGAATACAAATCCCAGATTACGGCGTCCGCCGCTGACTGCAGCTGCCCGTTGACCAGATTGATCACGTGCGTACCAAGGGCAATCGGCGCTTGGCGATGCACTTGCCAGAACCCGTTGGCGTCAACCTGATAGTCGAAGGTCGTGCCGTTGATGGTCACCTGTTCGGTGAGCAGCTGGGAGCCGGCGCGCAGTTCGCCGTCCACAAGTACGGCGTAATTGTCGTCTGCTGCCGCGGTATCGACGATCTCGCCGCGCGGTTCGGGCACGGAAAGACGAATCTGGGAGCCGGGTTCAAAGCCGCCTTCCCACACGTGTTCGCGCTTGGCGACGTCCAGCAGCGTACGCGTGGCAAGCGGCATGGTGTCGATGGCCACGCGGTTGTGTGTGCCGCGCCGGCGCATGGATGGCATGCCGTTGTCGTCGGCAATCATTTCGATGCGGGTACGCCAATTGAGGCCGCCGGCTTCCTTGTCGCCGGGCATGCGCTCGATGGGAACGGCCACGTCGATATGGCCGAGTCGGCTCATCTGTTCGGAGACGGTGATGGCCTTCCACTTGAGCTGGCCGGGCAAAGAGACGTGCACGAGATCCGCGCCGCCCACTCCCCCGCCCATCGCCAAGGGACCGGCAAGTGGCCATGCCGGGGTGGCTCGGTCTTCGGACGGCTCGAGAACCTCGACGACTTCGCCGGTCCAGAACCGGTCGTCCCGGTCGTGGGGCTCGTCAAGTTCGACTCGCACGAGTTCGTCGGGCAAGGCGAAGCGGACGAACACCACACGACCGTCGATATGGGCCACACAGCGGCCTTGGTCGGCGTATCGTTCGATACGAACTTCAGCTTGCATCATCGTCCTTTCCGGTTGCGCTCGGTTCGAGTTCGGCATCAACAGCGACTTCAGTCTGTATCTTCTTAGCCGCGACCTTATGCCGGTGCATCGGCGTGGCAATAATGAGGTAACTCACCCAAATCGCCAATGCCCAGAACGGAATGCCCATGAGCAGGCGGGTCACGCCAAGTGCAGCTACATGGTTGGTCAGATACAGCGGCACCTGCACCACCAGCCGCAGCAGGAACAGACCGACCCACAGGCCGGTGACAATCATATAGGCGCGTTTCAGGGCCTTGTCGTCCATCCAGTCATGGAACCATGCCTTGAAATGCTCGGTGGGCAGGCTACGGATGAATTCGACGACCAAACCCAGTCCGGGCACGCGCGCAATCAGCGACACGGCAAGCAACGCGGCATAGCCGGCATTGGTAATGAATCCGAAGATGTAGTAATTGCGGGCCTCATGAGTCTGCCATGCCCAAATCAGGCAGATGCCTACCGCCACCAGACCAGAGACCGCGCCCATTACCGACTGGCGCTGAATCAGTCGCACAATAACCTGCAATACCGCCAGCACGGCCGAAACCGCAATGGTGAGATTCAGATTGCTCGTGGCCACGAACAGTACGACGAACACCACGCCGGGCAGCATGGATTCGATGACGCCACGCGGGCCACCGATGGCGTCGATGACGGAGAAATCCTCGCCTTCATTGCCGGCGTCGGCTAGAGCGGACAGGCCGGTGCGTTTGTTGTCTGCCAAGTCTCTTCCTATAAATCAGCGAACTTCGGAGAACATCGGGCCGCGAGACAGCGTGGTCTTCACTTCGGTCTGCTGGTCCTGGCTCAGCGGACCCTTCGGCTTGTTGTTCGGAATGTCCTTGAAGTGTTCCTTGCCGTTCTCCTCGCCGGCTTCGGCCGCGGCCTTGGCGGCCTTACGCTCAGCGGGGGCGACCGGCGGATGCATCGGGATCAGATCGCGCGGCGCCAAAGGCTCCTCGCCACGCTCGACGACGATGTCGGCGAAGAACTTGTTCAGCGCCTCGGTCTCCGGGCTGTCCGGATCGATAGCAGCCTTGCCGGAGAAGATGCCACGCAGCATCCAGCGCGGGCCGTCCACACCAACGATGCGCGTGTTCACGGTCTTGCCGCCCTTGACATTGACCGGCAGCTTCAGTTCGGTGCCGAACACACCGTCCACTTCAGAAGCGGCCTTGTTGGCTTCAAGCAGGTCACCGCGAACGTCATCCCACAGTCCCAGGGTCTTGGGTGCGGCAAAGGCTTCGATCTCCAGGCTGGAGGAGCCGAAGGTGATGGTGGAACCAAGCACTTGCTGGGTGGCGCGGTTGGCCTTGATGCGCAGCTGGATGCCCTGGAGGAAGGGCAGGTAGTAGGCGCCGAGATCCAGATAATCGTCATAATCGGGCACGTCCTCATCGTTGACATCCCACGGGCCTCGCTCTTCGCCGCGGCCCTGGTATTCGCTGGCCGGCTCGGCGAGCACGGTCTCCGCGCTCTCGGCCTTTGCGGCAGCGTTCGCTTCTGCGGCGGCCACCTTGTCTTCATCGACAGGCTCAATGGCCGGCTCGGCTTCCTTCTTGCTCTTCTTCTTGCCGAATCCGAACAGTCCCATAATTCCTCGTTTCATGTAACGGTTGCAACCTTGCTAACACTAGCACTCAGGCTTAGAGAAAGCTGAGCATCGCGGCCGCCGATGTCCGGTTCGATTCGTAGGGAGGCCAAAATAGTATGGCCGCATGACCATCACCATTACCACGTCTAACGTCAACGGCATTCGTGCGGCCAAGCGCAAGGGCATCGAGGATTGGGCCGGCAAGCATGCGCCGGATGTCTGGTGCATACAGGAGGTTCGCGCGCCTCAAGACGATGTCGATTCTATTTTCGATGAATTTGGTTTCGAATACGCCACCGCCGGCAAGATCGAGGCACCGGCCAACCTCCATGCCATGAACGAGGTCTGCCGGGTGAAAGGCCGCGCGGGAGTCGGACTGCTCACCGACTTGGAAGTGCTTGACAAGCGATATGGGCTGCCAGGTCTGAGCGAGGATGTGGATTCAGGGCGTTGGATCGAAACCGATGTCAAAACGCCTGAGGGCTACGCGATCACCGTGGCATCCGTATATGTGCATGCTGGCAACACCGATTATCCGACCAAAATGGAACAGAAGTACCGTTTTCTGGACACGATGCTGAAGCGCATGGGCGCGTTGCGGGACGAGGCTGCGCATGGCGGCAAACAGGCCGTGCTCTGCGGCGATTTCAACATCGCGCACACGCCGCTTGATATCAAGAACGCCAAGGCCAATGAGAAGCACGCCGGATTTCTGCCCGAAGAACGTGCCTACGTGGACAAATGGCTGGACGAATACGAGTTCGTGGATGTGATGCGTTCGTTGGCCGGCGACATTCAGGGGCCATACACCTGGTGGAGCCAGCGAGGGCGCGCTTTCGACAACAATGTCGGCTGGAGAATCGACTACCAGTTCGCCACGCCCGAGTTGGCGGAGACCGCACGCGGATTCGTCATCGACAAGGCTCCCACGTATGACAAACGCTGGTCCGATCACGCCCCACTCACGATCACATACGAGGTATGACGTATTCCGTGGGACAACATCCGAAAATCGACGATTTTCGCGGGCCGTCCCACACCCCACAGCATGAGTAATTATCGACCACACTAAGAATGGCGTAATTCCGGGCTTCGTGAGAAATCTGCTGTGGGACAACACTCATGTCTATCGATTGATGTTGATGTTGTCCCACAATTTGTGGGACAACATCGGGAAAACACCAATTTTTGCCTTTCGTCCCACGCGAACCATCATGCAAACCTGCGCATACGAATATTGGGTTCTTTCCACGGATGGAAAGAACCCAATACAATGCGCTCAAACGCAGATTATCAGTCCAGACCGAGTTGGAGCTTGCCGCCGGGGATGGCGTCGAGCAGGTCTCGGGTGTACTGCTTCTGCGGGTGGTCGAAGACCTCGTCGGTGGTGGCATGCTCCACCAGCTTGCCGTGCTGCATCACCACAACCTCGTCGGCGATCTGACGAACCACGGCCAGATCGTGGGTGATGAACAGGTAGCTCAGGCCCTTTTCGGCCTGCAGATCGTTGAGCAGGCGCAACACCTGGTCCTGCACCAGCACGTCCAAAGCGGACACGGCCTCATCGCACACGATGACGTCCGGGTCCAGAGCCATGGCTCGTGCGATGGCGATGCGCTGGCGCTGGCCACCAGAGAGCTCGTTCGGGTAACGGCCCATCACGGAAGCCGGCATCTCGACCATGTCCAGCAGTTCCTTGACACGGTTGGCACGCCACTTCTTGTCGCCGATCTTGTGGATGCGCAGCGGCTCGGTCAGCTGGTCGCCGACGGTGAAGAGCGGGTTGAGCGAGGTCATGGGATCCTGAAAGATCATGCCGATCTGGTCGCCGCTGATCTTGCGGAACATTTTGGGCGTGAGCCGCGTCAGATCCGTGCCGTCAAAGATCATTTTGTCCGCCGAAATTTTGGCGTAGTCCGGCAGAAGGTGCAGTACGGAGAGCATCGAAACGCTCTTGCCGCAGCCGCTTTCGCCGACGACGCCCACGGTCTCGCCCTCGTCCACGTGCAGATTCACGCCGCGAACGGCCTGCACCTTGCCGACGTGGATATCGAATGTCGTCCGCAGGTTTTCAATGTCAAGGAGTCGTTGCATGGTAGCCTCCCGTGTCGTTTTTGGGGTTACGTTGGGCTGCCGCCCAAACCTGCTTGAGGGATGATTGATATCTCGCTGAATCCCGCACAGCGGGCACGTGATATCAATCCCCATCAAACTCCCTGCTAAGCTTCGCGGCATGCTGCGAAGCGGAAGAGGAAGGTGTCGGGAACTCAGTTCCTGACCGGGGTTTGGGGCAGAGCCCCAACGTTCTTACTTTTTCAGTTTCGGATCGAGCGCATCGCGCAGGCCGTCGCCGATGAAATTCAGCGAGAACATCGTCAGGCTGATGGCGGCGATGGGGAAGAACATCTGATATGGCGCGCTGGTCAGCGTGCCGATGGCGTCGTTGGCCAGCGAACCCCAAGAGGCCATCGGCTTTTGAATACCGATGCCCAGGAAGGAGAGGAACGCCTCGGAGAAGATCGCGCCCGGAATCAGGAACATCACCGAAACGATGATCGGCCCCATTGCGTTGGGGAGCAGATGGCGCAGCAGAATCTGGAAATCGCTCGCCCCAGCCAGCTTGGCGGCGAGGGCGTATTCCTGATGCTTGAGGCTGACGACCTGCGAACGGGTGATGCGCGCCGTGCCGACCCACGAGGACAGGCACAGCGCAATCAGGATGGAACGGACGTTCGAGCCCATGAGCATCATCAGCAGGATGGTGTACAGCAGGGACGGCAGGGCGATGATGATATCGACGATGCGCATCATCACGTTATCGACCTTGCCGCCGAAATAGCCCGCGATGCCGCCGTAGAGCACGCCGATGACCATGTTGACAAGCGCGGCGACCACGCCGATGGAAAGGCTGATGCGCGCGCCGTAGAGCACGCGGACATACAGATCGCGGCCGAGTGCGTCCGTGCCGAACCAATGCGCCTTGGAAGGCCACTGGGCGATGGAGAGAAAATCGGCCTCGTCATACGCATACGGGCAAAACATCGGCCCGAAGATGGCGAACAGGGAGACGATGAGGATCATCACCAGACCGAACACGGCCAGCTTATCCTTGCGGAAGCGCCGCCATGCGTCCTTCCAATAGGAAACGGAAGGGCGGGAAATCTGGTCGGCGGAGATGCTGGCCTTGTCCAGCGGCTGATAACGGGTATCTTTTTCCATAATATCCTCCCGGTCACTCGTCGAGCTTCACGCGCGGGTCGATGACGCCGTAAACCACGTCCACCAGCAGGTTGCAGGCCACGACGAACACGCCGAGGAAGATGGTGACGCCCATGATGATGTTGTAGTCGCGCGCGGTGATGGAATCCACAAAGTATTTGCCGAGCCCCGGAATCGCGAACAGGCGCTCGACGATGAACGAGCCGGTCAGCAGATTGGCGATGAGCGTACCCAGATAGGTGACGACCGGCAGAATCGCGTTGCGCAGGCCGTGCTTGAGGATGACCATGCGCTCGGCCACGCCCTTGGCGCGCGCGGTTCGGATATAATCCTGCTGCATGACCTCGAGCATCGAGGAACGGGTCATGCGCGCGATGTACGCGATGGGGGAGAAGGAGAGGCACGTCACCGGCAGGATGTAGTGCTTCCATGTGCTCAGGCCGTAGGTCGGCAGCCACTTGAGCACGCCGGCGAACAGATACAGCAACAGAACGGAGATGACGAACAGCGGCACGCACACGCCGATAGTCGCGATCACCATGGATATACCGTCAAACAAGCTGCCACGCTTGACCGCGGAGGTCACGCCCAGCAGCACGCCGACCACCAGCGACAGCAGCACCGCCAGAATACCGATGCGCGCGGAAATCGGGAAGCCGCGCTCGATCAGGTCGTTGACCTGCACGCTGGAATTCTTATAGGAAATGCCGAAGTCGCCGTGGAGAATCTGGTCGAGGTAGGTGAAATACTGTTTATACAGCGGCTGATCCAGACCGTATTTCTCGTTGAGGCGCTGCATGACGGCCTCGGGCACGCCCTGCTCACCTTTGGCAAACGGGCTGCCGGGAATGGCATGCATTAAAAAGAAGCAGGCGGTAATCAAAATGACAATGGTGATGACACCAGATAAAATCCGTTTGGCGATATACTTGCCCACGAGGCGTCCCCCTTTTGAAAAAAATATGAAGGCGAAAGCCGGTTTTGAGCGTTCATCAAAAACGCTCAGAATCATTCGCATCCCAAATCATATGGGATTATTATAAGGCGAAACTCTCAGGATTTCAATATGTTTTTCGCTGACTTCGAATTTTTTGAAGGATTTCGTCTATGAAAATTCAAAAGCAGAGTATTTGGGCGCTGCATATTGACAAAAACGGATAGTTTTGCTATGCTTAACACATATTCGGCCGCGCTTGCCTCGCGCAGGGGGTCGAAAAAACAAACAAGGGAGGATTTCAACATGAAGAAACTGCTTGCGCTGGCTCTTTGCGCCCTGACGCTGGTTTTCGCTTGCGCCGCCGCGATGGCGGACGCATCCATCACATTCCAGATGGGCGGCGAACCGGAATGCATGGATCCGACGATCAACGACTATTCCTCCGGCTCCTACGCGCTGCAAAGCCTGTTCCGCGGCCTCTATAAATATGATGCGGACGGCGCGCTCGTTCCGGCAATGGCCGAGAGCTACGAGGTCTCCGAGGACGGCTGCACCTACACCTTCAAATTGAAGGAAGGCCTCAAGTGGAGCGACGGCAGCCCGCTGACCGCGCACGACTTTGAATACAGCTGGAAGCGCGTGCTCAACCCGGACGTGGGCAGCGAAACGGCCTACACGCTCTACAGCGTGATTAAGGACGGCTACGAGTGCTTTGTGAGCAAGACCGTCTCCGCGGACGATCTGCCGATCCGCGCGCTGGACGACACCACCTTCCAGGTGGAGCTGAAAGCACCGGCCAGCTACTTCATCACCCTGACGGCCTCCACCGCGTTCATGCCGGTTTGCAAGGCGAACGTGGAGAAATACGGCGAGGATTGGTCGAGCAGCCCGGAAACCTACGTCTGCAACGGCCCGTTCATGCTGGCGGACATGAAGAAGGACGAGAGCTTCACCTTCGTCAAGAACCCGAACTACTACAACGCGGACGAAGTGAAGATCGACACCGTGAAGTATGTCTTCCTCAACGCGCCGGAGACGGTGCGGATGGCGTTTGACAACGGCGAGCTGGATATCGCCACCTCCGTCAACAGCGACGCGATGAAGGCCTACACCGGCACGGATAAGCTCGTCACCTCCGACCGCATCGGCTACCGCTACTATGAGTTCAACTGCTCTAAGGCGCCGTTCAACGATGCGCGCGTGCGCCGCGCGCTGACGCTGGCACTGAACCGCAAGATCATCACCGAGGGAATTCTCCAGGATCCGACCCTGCCGCAGCTCTATGGCTGGGTGCCTTACGGCATCAAGGACGTTCTCGATCCGAGCAAGGATTGGCGCGACGTCGTCGGCAATGCGTTTGACGAGGACATCGAGGAGGCGAAGGCGCTGCTGGCCGAGGCGGGCTATCCGAACGGCGAGGGCTTCCCGACCTTCTCCATCAAGTATACCCCGAGCACCGAGCTTGAGAACGTCGCGCAGGCGATGGCCGCGATGTGGAAGCAGTACCTCGGCCTGAACTGCGAAGTGACCGCCGTTGAGAGCGGCGTATACTGGGCGGACGAGGGCACCCGCGCGACGGGCGACTTCGAAATCGCCTACATGGGCTACACACTGGATTACGCCGAGCCGAGCGCCGCGTTCACCGTGTTGGAGAACGCCGAAGGCAAGGCCAAGACCCGCTGGGATTGTCCGGCCTACCTCGAGCTCTGCAACAAGATGCGCAGCAGCATCTCCGACGAGGAGCGCGAGGAACTGTATAAGGAAGCCGAGGCGCTGCTGGCGCAGGAGTGCCCGGTCATGCCGATTTACAATTACGTCGCGACGGCGCTGGTCTCCGAGCGCGTGAAGGGCTTCACCCGTAACGCCAACGGCCACCCGAACTTCGAATACTGCACCATCGCGGAATAAGCGAAAAAGCTGATTAGGGCGCAGGGCAAAGGCTCTGCGCCCTTTATCATGCGCGGAATCATCAGACCACTTGGCAATCACGCACAGAAAAAAATGAAGAATTTCGAACGAAAATACTTGAAAGCCCCATGCGATTGGACTATAATAAACAGAGTTATTGCCTGAAAATTTACTTTTTGGAGGTTCACATGGGAAATAATGCAATCGTCGGTCAGAGCGGCGGCCCTACGTCTGTCATCAACGCGAGCCTTGCAGGCGTGTTTCAAGCCTGTGTGATGCGCGGCGCGAACCGCGTTTACGGCATGCTCAACGGCGTGGCGGGGCTGCTCGACGATCGCGTGACCGATTTGACCGCGACGCTCGGCTCGTCCCTTGAAATCGAGCTGCTCAAGCGCACGCCGTCCTCGTATCTGGGAAGCTGCCGCTATAAGCTGCCGGACAGCCTGACGCACCCGGACGTGTATGAAAAGCTGTTCGCCATCCTCAAAAAGCTGGATATCGGCCACTTCTTCTACATCGGCGGCAACGACAGCATGGACACGATCTGCAAGCTGAGCGATTACGCCAAGCGCATCGGCAGCGACATCCGCTTTATGGGCGTGCCGAAGACCATCGACAACGACCTGATGCACACCGACCACACGCCGGGCTATGGCTCGGCGGCAAAGTATATCGGCGTGGTGATGAAGGAAATCATCCGGGATGCGACGGTATACGGCACGAACTACGTCACCATTGTGGAAATCATGGGGCGCAACGCGGGCTGGCTGACCGCGGCGGCGGCGCTGGCGCGCGGCGAGGACTGCGAGGGCGTGAACATGATCTGCCTGCCGGAGGTGCCGTTCAACATCGAGCATTTTATCGACAAGGTGGAGCGGATGCAGCGGGAGAGCAAATCCGTCGTCATCGCCGTCAGCGAGGGCGTGAAGCTGGCGGACGGGCGCTATGTCTGCGAGCTTTCCGATGACGCGCACTTCGTGGACGCATTCGGCCACAAGAGCCTGACCGGCACGGCGCGCTATCTGGCCAATCAGGTGGTGGGCAAGCTGAAAACCAAGACGCGCTCCATCGAGCTCTCCACGCTCCAGCGCTGCGCGGCGCACGTTTCCAGCCGGACGGACATCACCGAGGCCTATCAGGTCGGCGGCGCGGCGGCCAAGGCGGCGTTTGAGGGACACACGGGCGAGATGGTCGCGATTGAGCGCATTTCCAACGACCCGTATCAGTGCACGACGCGGCTGGTCGATATCCATCAGATCGCCAACTTCGAAAAGAAGGTGCCGCTGGAGTGGGTGAACAGCTATCGAACGGACATGGAACCGGCGTTCCTGCAATATGCGCGACCGCTGATTCAGGCGGAGCTGACCCCGGTGTATATCGACGGCCTGCCGAGACATATTTTTATGAAATAAGCAATAATTGTGCAAAAAGCAAATTCTGCACAAAATGCGGGCGCGCGATGCACGCCCCTACGGGTACGGCGATACAATACACGGTTATTTTTTTTCCTACAACGTTGTAGGGGCGCGCATTGCGCGCCCGTCGAACTCCCTCAGTCAGCTTCGCTGACAGCTCCCTCGAAGAGGGAGCTTTTTTTAGCGTAAGAAGTAGCTATACAAGAAATAAGACCTCCCTCTTAGAGGAACGTTTGAAATCGGCGCCGCCTGTGGCGGAATCAGCCGATGAAAACGCCGAAGGTTGGCTGCCGAAGGCAGACGGAAGGAGAGAAACCCACACCTCCGCGATTCAAAACGCCGTTTATTTCTTGTTAAAAAACCGATGCAACCCATCAAAAACACTCAACATCGCTAGGCAAAGCAAGCCCCGTTCGCATAAAATAAAATAGAGAAAGGCCAACGGAAAAGGGCCGAACAAAGGAGGAAAGGCGCTATGCAAACGGGTCAAAAGGGGAAAGGAGGAATGCCCATGAACCAGAAGGGGCTGGCCGCTAAGCTGGTGAAGCTCAACCACATTACGCACAAAATCGTGCTGTTCATTGCGCAGGCTTCCATTTTGGCGATGGTCGCGATTGTGACGCTGACGGTTATTTTGCGCTACTGCTTCAATACGGGGCTGTCGTGGGCGGAGGAAGTGCCGCGCCTGCTGGTAACGGTGTTCGCCTTCATCGCCTGCGCCATCGGCGTTCGAGATCACATGCATGTCGCGGTGAATGCGATTTACAACAAATTCCCGGTCGGGGGCAAGGTGAGAAAAGCGCTGGACGTGCTGACGGACGTGGTGGTGCTGCTGTGCGGCCTGTTCATGCTCTACAGCGGCGGCGCACGCACGATCAAGCTGTTCGGCCTGCCCGGCGTGCTGCCGATCACCGGCATTTCCACCGCGTGGCAGTATCTGCCGATCCCGGTGGCGGGCTTTGTGATGAGCTTTGACTCGATTCTCTTCCTGACGGGCGTTATCTCCCGCGACGACCTGCTCTATTCCGAAAAGGAAATCGACTACACCGACGTGGCTGCGCTCAAGGAAATGGAAAAGAAGGAGGATGAACACCAATGACGACGGCAACCCTCGCCGCAATCGTGCTGATCGGCGGCTTTATCGCGCTGATGCTGATGCGTGTGCCGGTGTCCTTCGCGATGCTGCTCTCCACGCTGGGCTGCGCGCTGGTCACGGGCACGAATTTCTCCGTGCTTGTCCGCCAGATGGTGGACGGCGTGAACAACTTTTCGCTGCTCTCCATCCCGTTCTTTATCCTGATGGGTGAAATCATGGGCGCGGGCGGCATTTCCGACAAGATCATTGATCTGGCGAACCTCGCCGTCGGCCGTTTCCGCGGCGGTCTGGCTTACGTCAACTGCCTCAGCTCCATGTTCTTCGGCGGCATCTCCGGCTCTGCCGTGGCGGACGTGTCTTCCCTCGGCTCCGTCGTCATCCCGATGATGGTCAAGCAGGGCTACACCGAGGATTTCTCTGTCGGTCTGACGGTCACGACGGCCTGTCAGGGCGTGCTCATTCCGCCGAGCCACAACATGGTCATCTATGCCCTGGCGGCGGGCGGCGGCGTTTCCATCGGCTCGCTGTTCATGGCGGGCGCGGTGCCGGGCATTGTGCTGGGCTGCGCGATGATGGCGCTGTGCTTCTTCATGGGCAAGAAGTATAACTTCCCCAAGGGCGTAGCCATCCCAAAGGAACAGCGCAAAAGTGTCATCCTGCGCGGTATTCTGCCGATGCTGACGCTGGTGATCATTCTGGTCGGCACGGGCATGGGCGTCTTCACCGCGACGGAATCCTCCGCAATCGCGGTGGTGTATACGATGTTCCTCGCGTATGTGGTCTTCCGCGACGCGAAGCTCCGCGATTTCGGCAAGGTGATTAAGAACGCGCTCAAGACGCTGGCCATCGTGATGACGCTGCTGGCGACGGCGAAGGCGTTCGCTTACATGATGACCGAGCTGCGCATCCCGGCGATGATTACCGCAGCGCTGCTGAGCATCACGAGCAACAAGTACGTGCTGATGCTCATTATCAACATTTTGCTGCTGCTGCTGGGCTGCTTTATGGATATGGCGCCGCTGATTACGATTATGACGCCGATCCTCCTGCCGGTCGTGACCAACCCGGCCATCGGCATGGACCCGGTGCACTTCGGCGTGGTGCTGATCTTCAACCTCGCGGTCGGCCTGTGCACCCCGCCGGTCGGCAGCGCACTGTTCGTCGGCTGTGCCATCGGCAAGACCCCGATTGAGCGCACGGCGAAGAACATGCTGCCGCTGTACGCGACGATGGTGATCGTGCTGCTGCTGGTGACCTACGTGCCGGATATTTCGCTGCTGCTGCCGCGCCTGCTGATGGGCTACGGGGCATAACAAAAAACAGGAAATATTATCAAGAAACTGGAACAAAAATGTGCGAAATGCAGTAATATTTCGGATGTTTATTGACAAAGGCGTGCATGGACGTGTATAATAATGTTAATCTGATACAAAAACGAACGGCGATTTTTGAACACTTGGGTACGCATCTATCCGCACGGGGCGAAAAGTGCGGTGGAGAATAAACAAAATGGAGGAATATCCACGATGAAAAAACTGCTTACTCTTGCTGTCGCAGCAGCGATGACCCTGTCCGTTGCCGCCGCGAGCGCCACGACGCTCAAGCTGAGCGAGGTTCACGCGGAAGGCTATCCGACCACGCTGGCGGATCAGGAATTCGCGCGTCTGATTGAAGAAAAGACCGAAGGCCGCATCAAGGTCGAGGTGTATTCCGGCGGCCAGCTCTATGGCGAGGAGACCGGCTCCATCGAAGCGCTCCAGCTCGGCGATATCGCGTTTGCGCGCGTGTCCGCTTCCCCGGTGGCCAGCTATGTGCCGGCGCTGAACGCGATTCAGATGCCGTATCTGTATAAGAACGCCGACCACATGTGGGCGGTGCTCGACGGCGAGATCGGCAAGGACATGCTGGCGCAGATCGAGGCCTCCGGCTCCGGCCTGGTCGGCCTGTGCTGGTATGACGCCGGCGCGCGCAGCTACTACACCACCAAGAAGGTCGCTTCCGTCGCCGACATGAAGGGCCTCAAGATCCGCATGCAGAACAACGCCATGATGGTTGACATGACCAACGTGCTGGGTGGCACCGGCGTGACCGGCATCGGCCCGAACGAGGTTTACTCCGCCATCAAGCAGGGCACCATCGACGGCGCTGAGAACAACTGGCCGACCTACCAGAACATGGGCGACTACGAGGCCGCGACCTTCTATGTCCTCGACGAGCACACCCGCGTTCCGGAAATCCTGCTCGCCTCTGCTGAGGTGCTGAGCAGCCTCGACCCGGCGGACGTTGAGATCATCAAGCAGTGCGCGATCGAGACCGAAGCCTATGAGAAGGCGAAGTGGGCTGAGAAGGAAGAATCCTCTGAGAAGATCGTCCGCGAAGCGGGCTGCACCATCGTCGAGCTGACGCCGGAAGCCTTTGCCGAGTTCCAGGCCGCGATGACCAACCCGAGCGACGCGCTCGGCGGCCAGAGCCTCTACGAGAAGTACGGTGCGAAGTATCAGGACGTCATCGACGCGATCACCAAGGTCGGCGAGGCGTACTAATCTCTGAGCGATGCACTCTGGGGGACGACCCTTCGGGTCGCCCCTCTTTTTTACAAAGTCATCTTAACGAAATCGAAACATTGAGTTAGGAAAACAGAATGTGAGCTTTACGATTTCTGAACAGAAGGTTCTGAATTCGGAGGATGAATATGAAAAACGTTCAGAAAGCGCTGCGCAAGGTGCTTGTGCCGCTGAATCACTTTGT
>ERZ825324.2679-NODE-2679-length-18057-cov-3.370237_pt1 | contig 18057 bp, 15 predicted proteins | sample MGYA00519859_ERZ825324 | MGnify/ENA primary metagenome ERZ825324 (study PRJEB31778, sample SAMEA3449198) | human gut metagenome | biome: human gut; feature: human-associated habitat; material: faeces | place: United Kingdom | collected 2010/2012 ... | reverse complement strand
GGGTAACGGGAGTTTTAACAGGTGTGTTAATCACAGCCCTTATCCAATCTTCTTCGGCAACGACGGTGATGGTGGTCAGTTTTGTAAATGCCGGTCTGCTGACATTGGCCGAATCCATTAGTGTGATAATGGGTGCTAATATCGGTACGACAGTCACCGCATGGATCATTTCTATTTTTGGGTTTAAAGTTGACATGGCTGCTTTTACCCTTCCTCTTTTAGCCATTGCCCTTCCTCTTATTTTTTCGGGTAAAAGTAACCGTAAGTCTATCGGTGAATTTATCTTTGGTTTTTCTTTCCTCTTTATGGGGCTTTCGTACCTCAAAGCAAATGCCCCCGACCTGAATGCCAACCCGGAAATGCTGGCTTTTGTACAGAACTATACAGATATGGGATTTTTCTCGGTTCTGCTCTTTTTATTTATCGGTACTATTCTCACTATGATCGTACAGGCTTCCGCCGCGACGATGGCTATTACTTTAATTATGTGTGCCAACGGCTGGATCAGCCTGGAACTGGGTGCCGCATTGGTCTTGGGTGAGAATATCGGAACTACTATTACAGCCAACCTGGCTGCCCTGACTGCTAATTCACAAGCAAAACGTGCTGCTTTGGCTCACTTTGTTTTCAATGTTTTTGGTGTGATCTGGGTGCTGATTATTTTCCATCCTTTTATGGTATTCGTCAATTGGGTGGTCGATACCTTCTTCCATCCGGGAAGTGCAGAGGTGGCTATTTCTTATAAGTTGTCCGCTTTCCACTCTATTTTTAATATATGTAACGTCTGTCTGCTGATTTGGGGAGTGAAACTGATTGAGCGTACCGTGTGTGCCATTATTCGTCCCAAGGAAGAAGATGAAGAGCCACGCTTGCGCTTTATTACCGGAGGTATGCTTTCTACGGCCGAATTATCCATACTTCAGGCCCGTAAGGAGATTCATCTGTTTTCCGAGCGTATTCATCGTATGTTTGGTATGGTACAAGATCTGTTGCATACTGAAAAGGATGATGACTTCAATAAACTTTTCAGCCGGATTGAGAAATACGAGAATATCAGTGATAATATGGAATTGGAGATTGCCAATTACTTGAATCAGGTATCTGAAGGGCGTTTGAGCTCAGAAAGTAAGCTTCAGATACGTGCCATGCTTCGTGAGGTAACCGAGATTGAAAGTATTGGTGACAGTTGCTATAACTTGGCACGTACCATCAGCCGGAAGCGTCAGACCAATCAGGATTTCACAGAGAAGCAATATGAGCACATTCATTTCATGATGAAACTGACCAATGATGCTCTGTCGCAAATGATTGTCGTGGTCGAGAAACCCGAACATCAGAGTATCGATGTTAATAAGTCATTCAATATTGAGAATGAAATTAATAACTATCGTAACCAACTGAAGAATCAGAATATCCTGGATGTGAATAATAAAGAATATGATTATCAGATGGGCGTTTATTACATGGATATTATCGCCGAATGTGAAAAACTCGGTGACTATGTAGTAAATGTAGTAGAAGCGAGCAGTGACGTAAAAGAAAAGAAAGCGTCTTGAGAAAAGTGATGAACGATGAACGATAAAGCGTGTAATTGAGAGTGCTCATCACTTATCGTTCATCGTTAATGAATCGTTTAGCCATTATACGGTTCGAAATCTTCTTTTCCAACTCCACACAGAGGGCATACCCAATCATCAGGAATATCTTCAAACTGTGTTCCGGGTTCGATTCCGCCTTCCGGATCACCTATCTCCGGATCGTAAATGAAATCACAAACGGTGCAAATGTACTTCATGTCGTCTCTTTTTTTAAGTTTATGCAAATATAACAAAAGTATCGGACGTATTGTTCATTTATTTTTTCTTTTTTCATTAATAAAGCACTACCTTTGTCTGTAGCAACAAAACATTAATCAAGGAATTATAAACTATGATGTGGCAGATTGTATTATCACTGGTATGTGTGGCTTTTTTAGGAGCTATTCTGTGGGAAAAGAGACAAGGTAAGTTAATGCAATCTGCATCGGACCGGAAACTGGAGAATGTAAATTGTCTGTTTGATGCGATTCTGACGCATATTCATGCGTATGTTTTGGTAATCGATTCTGATTTCAAAGTCCTGAAAACTAATTATTATGATTTGACTCATCTCAGTCCGGACGGTAAAGAGAAGCGTGTAGGTGATCTGTTGCAATGCCGGAATGCCTTGTCTGCCAAAGGGGGATGCGGAACCCATGCTTTTTGCCAGGAATGTCCGGTGAGGGGAGCAATAGGAAACGCTTTCCGCCAGAAGAAAGAATTTACTGATTTGCAATCATCACTGAATATTGCCATAGACGAGCATGAATTTGTAAAGTGCGACGTAATGATCTCGGGAGTATTTATGACTCTGGATAGTGAAGAGCGCATGGTGCTGACGGTGCATGACATTACTTCGATTAAACAAACGGAAGAGGCGTTGGCTGAAGCGAAGGAAAAAGCGGAAAATGCAGATCGTTCCAAGTCCGCTTTTCTAGCCAATATGAGTCATGAAATCCGTACGCCACTGAATGCCATCGTCGGCTTTTCCGAACTGCTGGCAGCGGCCAATACGGAAGAAGAAAAGCAAAAATACCTGGAGATACTCCATACGAACAGCGAATTGCTATTACAGCTGGTTAATGATATTCTTGATTTGTCGAAGATTGAGGCCGGTACATTGGAGTTTGTTTATTCTGATGTCGACATCAACTTGTTACTGAATGATTTGGAACAATTGTTCCGTATGAAGATAGGCTCTAACTCGCCTGTACAGATTATAACAGAGCCCGGGTTGCCTTCGTGTATGGTTCATACGGATCGTAACCGAATTGCTCAGGTTGTGTCCAATTTTGTATCTAATGCAATCAAATTTACCACAGAGGGCAGTATCCGTATCGGATATCAGTCTTCCGAGAATGGACTTCGGTTTTATGTTAGCGATACCGGTTCGGGTATTTCGGCGGATAAATTGGAGGGCGTTTTCGATCGTTTTGTGCGTTTGCAAAGTGATAAAAACGGTAATGGACTCGGACTCTCTATCTGTAAGACGATTGTAAATAAGCTGGGTGGGGAAATCGGAGCCGAATCTGAGGTAGGCAAAGGAAGTACCTTTTGGTTTACATTGCCCGAACATTCCGATATTAAACCCAAAGTCATCATTGAGAAAGAGCAGGAAGAATTGCCTTCTGCAGTACGGGTTCCGGTTATCGATGCGGGAAGTGATAAAAAACTGAGCATACTGGTGGCCGAAGATATGGAAGACAATTATTGTCTTTGCGAAGCTATCCTCGCTTCACGTTACGAATTACATTGGGCTCACAATGGTGAAGAGGCCATTTCTCTTTTCCTGAAATTCCAACCGGACATTATCTTGATGGATATCCGTATGCCTGAGGTGAATGGCTACGAGGCTACGGAGGCTATCCGACAGATGTCGGCTACAGTGCCTATCATTGCTCTTACTGCTTTTGCGTATGAAGAAGACCGCCAGAAAATCATGCATAGCGGCTTTACCGATTTCCTGACGAAGCCCATTTCGTCAAAAGTACTGTTGGGAAAACTGGAATCCTTAAAAAAGATTTAAGAAACATCTTATACCGGATTTATGTTGTACTTTTGCAACTTCTAATTTAATGTATGTATCTGCATGACTGCAAAGAACGACGATTATTTTCATTTGGGCCTGACTGATCAAGAAGTTCTTCAAAGCCGGGAGAAATATGGTGCCAACCTACTGACGCCTCCTAAGCGTCCTTCGCTCCTGAAGCTTTATTTGGAAAAATTTGAAGATCCTGTTGTACGTGTGCTGCTTATTGCAGCTGTATTCTCTCTTATCATTTCCGTTATCGAGAATGAGTATGCCGAAACGATCGGTATTATAGCCGCTATCCTGTTGGCAACCGGTATCGGTTTCTATTTCGAATACGATGCCAATAAGAAATTCGATTTACTGAATGCCGTTAATGAAGAGACTTTAGTAAAGGTGATTCGTAACGGGCGTATTCAGGAGATTCCGCGTAAAGATGTGGTAGTAGGTGACATTGTGGTATTGGAGACCGGTGAAGAGATTCCCGCAGATGGCGAACTGATAGAAGCTATTTCTTTGCAGGTGAACGAATCGAACCTGACCGGGGAACCGGTGATTAATAAAACAATAATCGAAGCCGATTTTGATGAAGAAGCTACGTATGCTTCCAATCTGGTGATGCGCGGTACAACTGTGGTCGATGGTCATGGATCGATGAAGGTACTTCGTGTGGGAGATGCTACGGAGATTGGGAAAGTGGCACGTCAGAGTACGGAACAAACTACGGAGCCTACACCATTGAATATCCAGCTGACCAAATTGGCCAACCTGATCGGTAAGATCGGTTTTACCGTAGCCGGACTTGCTTTCCTTATTTTCTTTATAAAAGACGTTGTACTGTATTTCGATTTTGGGGCTCTGAACGGTTGGCATGACTGGTTGCCGGTGTTGGAGCGTACATTGAAATATTTCATGATGGCGGTTACCCTGATCGTGGTTGCCGTTCCCGAGGGATTGCCTATGAGTGTGACCCTCAGCCTGGCACTGAATATGCGCCGTATGCTTGCCACTAACAATTTGGTGCGTAAGATGCACGCTTGCGAAACAATGGGGGCGATTACCGTGATTTGTACAGACAAGACCGGTACGTTGACACAAAATCTGATGCAGGTGCACGAGCCCAATTTCTATGGTTTGAAAGATGGTGGGAAACTGGCAGATGACGATATCAGCAGACTGATTGCGGAAGGGATTAGTGCTAACTCCACTGCTTTCCTTGAAGAAACGGGAGAGGGTGAGAAGCCGAAAGGAGTAGGTAATCCTACGGAAGTTGCCTTGTTGCTGTGGCTGAATAGCCAGAAACGTAACTATCTTGAACTCAGAGAAGGAGCACAGGTGCTCGACCAATTGACGTTCTCGACTGAACGTAAGTTTATGGCTACTTTGGTGAAGTCGCCGTTGATAGGCAAAAAGGTATTATATATAAAAGGTGCGCCCGAAATCGTGCTTGGCAAATGTAAGGAGGTGATTCTCGATGGCCGTCGTGTGGATAGTGTGGAATATCGTTCGACTGTCGAAGCACAATTACTGGGTTATCAGAATATGGCTATGCGTACACTTGGTTTTGCATTCCGTTTGGTGGAAGATAACGAACCGGATGACTGTGTGGCACTTGTTTCAGAAAATAACCTTAATTTCCTTGGAGTCGTTGCTATTTCCGATCCTATACGTCCCGATGTGCCTGCGGCAGTAGCTAAATGCCAGTCGGCAGGTATCGGTATCAAGATTGTGACCGGGGATACTCCGGGCACCGCAACTGAGATTGCGCGTCAGATCGGGCTGTGGAAACCGGAAGATACGGAACGCAATCGCATTACCGGAGTTGCTTTTGCCGAATTGAGTGATGAAGAAGCATTGGATAGAGTGATGGACTTGAAAATTATGTCGCGTGCCCGTCCTACCGACAAACAGCGTCTGGTACAATTGCTGCAGCAGAAAGGAGCCGTTGTGGCTGGGACCGGAGACGGAACGAACGATGCGCCGGCGCTCAATCATGCACAGGTAGGGCTTTCGATGGGTACCGGAACTTCAGTTGCCAAAGAGGCCAGTGACATCACTTTGCTGGACGACTCTTTCAACAGTATCGGGACTGCTGTGATGTGGGGGCGGTCACTTTATAAGAATATCCAGCGTTTCATCGTATTTCAGCTGACCATTAACTTTGTGGCACTTCTCATCGTATTGCTCGGTTCTATTGTGGGAACAGAACTACCGTTGACTGTGACCCAAATGTTATGGGTAAATCTCATCATGGATACATTTGCCGCTTTAGCTTTGGCTTCTATTCCGCCAAGTGAGAGTGTTATGAACGATAAACCGCGTCGCAGTACTGATTTTATTATTAGTAAAGCGATGCAACATAATATATTCGGTGTCGGTACACTCTTTCTGGTAGTACTGATGGCGATGATATACTACTTTACAAATGCCGACGGTGGAATGACGGTACAGCGGTTGACCATTTTTTTCACCTTCTTTGTAATGCTTCAGTTTTGGAATCTGTTCAACGCTCGTGTGTTTGGCACTACCGATTCAGCATTCAAGGGTCTTACGAAGTCGTACGGAATGGAATTGATTGTACTGGCCATCCTGGGTGGGCAGTTTCTTATAGTGCAGTTCGGTGGAGCTGTATTCCGTACAGAACCGCTCGACTGGCAAACATGGCTTATCATCATCGGTTCTTCTTCTCTCGTCTTGTGGATTGGAGAATTGATTCGCTTGGTTAAACGTTTAACTCAGAAATGAAAATGAAAGCTATTTATCACAGTGGACGCAAAGAAAGTGTCTTTTATGAACAGGATATAAAAACTCCGTTTCCTTTGCGTGCTCTGTCGTGTATAAGCTTTCAAAAACAGAATAGAGATGAAAAGAAAAGGAATTAAAAACCTTATTTTTGATTTTGGTGGTGTATTGATTAATCTCGACCGTCAGCGTTGTATAGAAAACTTCCGGAAGTTGGGATTAGAGAAGGTGGACGAATTGTTAGGCATGTATTCTCAGCAGGGAATCTTTATGCAACATGAGAAAGGGTTGATCTCGTCAGCCCAGTTTCGTGATAGTATCCGCGGGCAGATAACCCAGGAGGTGACGGATGAGCAAATTGATGCTGCTTGGAATAGTTTCTTGGTGGATATCCCACGTTTTAAGCTTGATATGTTATTGAAACTCCGCGAGAAATATGTGGTCTATCTGCTGAGCAATACCAACGAGATACATTGGAAGTGGGCATGTGAGCATGCGTTTCCGTATCGGGGCTTCCGTGTAGAAGACTATTTTGAAAAGATGTACCTCTCGTATGAAATGAAAATGGTAAAGCCCGCTGAAGAGATTTTCCGGGGAGTGCTTGATGATGCAAACCTCGATCCGCGCGAAACTTTTTTCATAGATGACTCCGAAGCCAACTGCCAGGGTGCCCAGGCATTGGGCATCTCTACCTATACAGTGAAACCCGGTGAAGACTGGAGACCGCTTTTTGCCGAGAATTAAAATAAATAGGAGAAACAGCATGCAGATAATCCGTAATATACCGGGAGTTCTACCCGAACCATGTGTTGCCACCATCGGTTTCTTCGATGGAGTACATATGGGGCATCGCTTTCTGATAGAACAAGTCAGAGAGTTGGCTGCGGCTCGTGGATTGCGTTCTGCACTGATTACTTTTCCCATTCATCCTCGTAAGGTGATGAATGCAGACTATCGTCCGGAGTTATTGACCACTTCGGAAGAGAAACTGGCGCTGCTTGAAGAAACGGGCGTGGATTATTGCTTTATGCTTGATTTTACACGTGAAGTATCACATCTGACTGCCCATGAATTTATGTCCGATATCCTGAGAGACCGTTATCGGGTGCAGACACTTGTCATCGGATATGACCACCGCTTCGGACACAATCGTAGTGAAGGCTTTGAGGATTATTGCCGTTATGGCTCTGAAATGGGAATAGAGGTGATTCGTGCTCGTGCCTGTGTGTGTGATGATCTCCATATAAGCTCTTCTGTCATTCGTAAGATGTTGCATCAGGGTGAAGTAGATCGGGCTGCACGTTGTCTGGGTTACGACTATTTTCTGGATGGTACGGTGGTGAGCGGTTATCAGGTAGGAAGGAAAATCGGATTCCCTACGGCCAATCTCAGTGTAGACGATCCTGATAAGTTGGTTCCTGCCGATGGTGTCTATGCAGTTCATGTCACGTTCGACGGGCATACTTATAATGGTATGCTCAATATCGGTACTCGTCCCACGATAGGGAATGGTCCCGAACGTTCGATAGAAGTGAATATCCTCCATTTTCATTCCGATATTTACGATAAATTTATCCGGCTCTCTTTTGTAAAATATCTCCGTCCGGAGCTGAAGTTCGATGGGATTGAAGGATTGATAGCGCAGCTTCATCAGGATGCAGCCGATGTGGAAGCGCTTTTGGGGAAAATACAAAATGTCAATTGACATTTTGTATTTTTTGTTTGCCACTGAGTGAGTTATATTCGGCCCGTTATCTTCCGGCTCTTAAATAGGAGCTTATTTTGTGAATTCGGTTTTTCAGATAGTCATCCTGATTGCGGATAATACATGTCTCTTGTTCTGTTTTGAGCCTGTTCTGTGTTCTTTTATTTGCAGAATATTCTGTTTTAAGGTGCAAATCGTTATTCTCTCCCTGATCATTCTATGCGTGCTGAAAAATGATTGCAGGCATGTAAATGTCCTCTTTTGTCTCTCTTCCGGCTTCATGCAGGTGAAGTTTTGAACTAATGAAGCTTTTGTTTTAACCCAATGATGTCTTTCTTTTAATGGTATGTGACCTCTCTTCTAAAGATATCATGCATATTTATTGGAAATCTTCGGTCGATGTTGCATCTTATTGCATGTTATATGCGTCTTGTATGCATTTTCTTCTTCCTGTTTGATGATTTGTGTTTTAGTGCGTGTCAGTAGATTAGGATGAATAGTGTCAGAGTGACGTCTAAAGGTGTAATACGCTATCAAATGGATATACTCTCCCTGACGCTGGTTCTTTGAGGCTTCTTTATATCAGCGTTTATCCTCTACAAATATCGAAAAACATTCTATATTTATTGTTTATCGATAAATAATTATCGAATTACTTGTTTAGGTGAAAATTAATATGAATCTTTGCATATCGAAAAACGATAAATTATTATTGAATAACATAACGAATCTTCAAAGTAAGTTTTATGAGAAAGTCATTGATGAGCATTACGATGTTGGTAGTATCCATCTCCATGTTAGCTTTGTTTGTATGTAGTTCAGTTTTGCATGGTCACCATACAAATAGCTCTTCTACCGAAGCGGTAGTCAATTAAAACCGTTATCTTTGTACATATTTAAAACAAAAGACTGAATGAAAACGGCGATCAAATTAATTCTGATTTATCTGGGAATCCAGCTTATTTGCGGTGGGCTGATCGGTATTCCTTTTACTATCATTGCCCGTATGAATGGTGGGAGCGTAGATGCCACCCGGGTTTCGGAGTTGACATTGGCTCCTTCGATGCTGCTTTCCATGGCAGTGATGTTTTTTTATTTATGGAAAGCACACTATATACCCAAAGACAAGACAAGTTGGTCATTCATTTCATTTCCATTTCTGATCATAACGTTTCTGATAGGCTTGTCGATGACTGTCCTGATGGATCTGTTGACTGCCGTCTTATCTTGGGTACCTGATATTCTGGAACAGCAGTTCGACGCTCTCCAGTCCGGTTGGTTAGGCATTGTGGCCATTACTTTGTTGGGGCCGATTCTTGAGGAACTTCTGTTCCGTGGTGGTGCCACTAAGGCATTGCTTGAACGCTATTCTCCCCGGAAAGCCATCTTCCTTTCGGCACTGCTTTTCGGAGTATTTCATTTGAATCCGGCTCAGATAGTTGCAGCCTTCTTTGGAGGCCTTTTGCTGGCATGGGTTTATTATCGGACACGAAGTCTGATTCCTTGTATCCTGATACACATTGTGAACAACAGTATTTCTGTCATGCTGAGTCTGACCTATCCCGATGCAGATACAATCAGGGATGTGACGGGTACGACTCCCTATTATCTATTGATAGCAGTGGCGGCTATGGTGTTCGTAGGCTGTTTTCTTCGGATAAAGCAGGTTACGGTTCCGGGAACGTGGCGGAAAGATGAATGAAAATAAACGATAAAGATTGAATAATAAGTCATAATATGAAAAGAAGATTGAACATACTATGTTTACTGGTTTTTCTGGTATTCTGTTATTCGGTGTTTAATATGGGGCGTGATTTCGGTCATGGCTTTTCCGAAGGGATGAAGATAAGTCATTCCGGTAATCAAAGTGTAGAGCAGGCTATCAACTTTCGGATTGCCACACTGATGCCCAAGGATTTTTCGTCCTTTAAAGATTCTGTCTATAATGAAAAGACCGGTTCTTATATCCCCGTTGCCTATACACAGATGGTTACGAATGTGAAAGTCGACAGGAGTACCTGGATGATGGTTGCCCAGGTGATTTCCGGGCTTCTGGCTGTTTTTGCCATCATTGCGTCAACAGTGCTTTTTATTCAGCTGATTGTAGCTATCAATAAATCGGATATTTTTAATTGGAAGAATGTCCGTCGGTTGCGATGGTTGGGAGTCGCCTTGTTGCTGAACTTTATTAGTGAGGCAGTGCCGGCCCTGATGAATGATTATGAGTTGTCTTCAGTCTTCTCGTTGTCCGGATATTCTATGGAGACAAGCATAGATTCTGTGATGCTGGTCATTCTGGGACTGGTTTCACTAATTGTAGGCGAGGTATTCGCCATCGGGTTGAAGATGAAAGAAGAACAAGATCTTACTATCTGAATCCGAATATTGAAAAATTAATAGAATTATGGCTATAATAGTAAACCTTGACATTATGATGGCCCGAAGAAAAATATCTTTGGGGGAGTTGGCAGAGAAGATTGACATTACGCCTGCCAACCTTTCTATCCTGAAAACGGGAAAGGCCAAAGCGATTCGTTTCTCTACCCTTGAGGCGATCTGTAGAGTGCTAGATTGCCAGCCGGGGGATATTCTGGAGTATCAGGTGGATGAAGAAGATGGAGGTACGTCATAATTCACCACAGATTACGCAGATATTAACACAGGGTGATCTTAATCTGCTGATAACCAGTAATATCTATCTGTGTAAATCGGTGTGATCTGTGGTGAGTACGAGTCCTGACACATCCTTATCTGGAGATTTAGCCTTTGGCCTCTTTGGCTTTGAATGCGAGTGCATACATCCGCATTTGTTTGACCATCGACAACAATCCGTTGCTACGTGTGGGGGATAGGTGGTCCTTCAGACCGATTCTGTCGATAAAGTAGAGTTCCGAATTAAGAATCTCGTCGGGTGTATGTCCCGATACGACTTTAATCAACAGTGCTATGATGCCTTTCACGATCAGTGCATCGCTTTCTGCTTTAAAGATAATTTTCCCGTCTACTTCGTCTGCCTGAAGCCATACACGGCTTTGGCAACCTTCAATCAGATTCTGTTCCGTTTTATATTTCTCGTCGAGCGGTTCCTGCTCGTTTCCTAAGTCGATAAGTAACTGGTAGCGATCCATCCAGTCATCAAAGTCGCTGAATTCAGCAACGACTTCGTCTTGTAATTCGTTGATTGACATGATAAATAATTATTTCTCGTTATAAATAACTTCCAGTACCGTTTGTCCCACAGCTTTGAGTGTAGAGCGGTCGATGGCATCCATATTGTCATTCACGGTGTGCCAGGTCGGTCCGAAGCTGGACAGTTCACAATTTTCGTCGTTTGGAATGATGTCGATAGTCGGGATACCTGCCAAGCGATTGATAAACAGATGATCGTCAGTGATCTGACCGCCTACTTCGTTAATAAAGTAACGTCCGTATCCGGCGTCGTTAGCCTTTTTCCATACCTTCTTGTTGATACCTTTGGCATATTTCTCGGAATATACTTCTTTAAAGAAAGTAGCATCTTTGCCGCCTACCATATCGAGTAAAATTCCGAAGCGGGCATTATAGCCATCTACGTGCGGGGTTCGTGCCCAATATTGTGCGCCGAGACACCACTGGTCTTCTCGATGTTCGCCTGTATAAAACTGAGGTGCTCCGTAATCTTCCGCATCCAGAAAGATGATGTCGATTCCCAGTTCCGGTTGCTGTTGATTGATCTGGCGGGCAATTTCGAGTAATACACCCACTCCGCTTGCTCCATCATTGGCGCCCAGTATCGGTGTGTGATGATTCTTTTCATTCGGATCATTGTCGGCCCATGGACGGGTATCCCAATGCGCAAAGAGTGCGATGCGTTTTTTGCTTTCGGGCTTAAAAGATCCTATGATGTTGCGTGCTTTCAGCAGTGTACCGTCGTATGCGGGTAATTCAGCGTTTTGGCTGATCACTTTGGCTCCATATTCGGCCAGTTTGGCGGCCAGGTAGTCTCCACAGGCAACATGACCTTTAGAATTTGGTGTGCGCGGTCCGAAATCGACTTGCGCCTGTATGTACTTGTAAGCACTGTCTGCGTCAAATTGGGGCACTTGGACAATTACCTTTTTCTCGGTGATGTCGGTCGAAGTGGTCTTGCTGCCGTTTGTTCCGCAGGAGAAAGCAGAAAACAGGATGAAAGCTGACAGTATGAACATAGAGTTTCTTTTCATAATTATGCTTTTGGAGTTTAAAGCCTCAAAATTAATGATTTTCACTGTAGGGTGAGTCAGATAGGAGGGTTTATTAACAATTCCACTCCTTTCTTTCCGGATACGAACTCCACTTCCGCACCGTTGATTAGTGGTAGGTTCTCTGTCACATGTCCCACCGGAAAGTCATAACATATGGGGAAGTCATACTCCTTCACCAAGGCATCCAGTGTGCTGTAAAGGTCCTTTTTCAGTGAATAGTCTTCTTTGTATTCGGTAAATTGTCCGATGATAAGTCCGGATAACTTTTCAAGTACGCCTCCCAATTTCAGGTTATACATCATGCGTTCGATGGCATAAGGACGTTCGCCCACATCCTCGATGAAGAGGATCGTACCTTCGGGAGGAATATCGTATGGTGTTCCGCGGAGACCGTGGAACACAGCCATGTTGCCGCCTCGCAGGATGCCTTTGGCCTGTCCCAGATGATTCAACTTATGGCGGTGGCATTTATATCCGGGCAGTTTACCGAAAAGAATGTCGCGGAGATATAATGAACATGGATCCTCCTCTCCTGTTACAGCGAGATGGCGTGCCATGGGAGCATGGAGTGAGGCAAAACCATTGTATTGAAATAAGTTGTGGAGCGCAGTGATGTCACTGAACCCGATCAGCCATTTCGGGTGGTTACGAAAGCGTGTGAAGTCCAGCTTATCCAGCAGGTGAACCGCTCCGTAACCACCACGGCTGCACAAAATGGCCTTAATTTCTTCATCGTCCATGGCTGCCTGAAAATCTTTGAGGCGCTGATGGGTGGCACCGGCATACGAGCCCCATGAACTTCGGACATGATCTCCCATGACAGGAGTAAGTCCCCAGGAGCTGAGACGCGTCTTGGCACCTTTCAGGAATATACTGTCTATTTTGCTTGAAGGCGATACGATGGCTACTTTATCGCCTTCGTGCAGAAATGGGGGAAATTGTAAGTTCATTTAATAAAGTGATTTAATAAGCTGATATCTGATTTGTCTTTAACGCTTGTAGGGTAAAAAGGTTCTATTTCTCTTTCTGATAGAATCTTACCCAATCTACATACATCTCCACCGGAAGTTCTTTCGGGTCTACAGCCCCTACCCACGAGCCACCCAACTGCATGTCGATCAGTAGATAGAAAGGCTGGTCGAAAGGAAACTGCCCTTCTTTGTCTGTTTCGATGCGGGGATAGGTGAAAGTATGTGTGTCATTGATATAGAATGCAATGCTGTCCGGATACATTTCTACTGAATATACATTGTAGTCGTCGGGATTGATCGCACCTACGGAGTGTGATAACGGATTGTCTTTGATACCCAGATTGTGCGTATAATTGGTATGTATAGTCTGATAAGCGATTGTATCGTGATTCAGACGTTCCATGATATCGATTTCTCCACCCATCGGCCAGGGAGCATCTATCGGGAGCATCCAGATGGCTGGCCACTCACCACGTGCACCGTTCAGTTTGGCGCGTATTTCGAGGCGTCCGTTGCTGAATGCTTTTTTCCCTTTGGTGTAGATTCCTCCGGTCAGATAGGGTGCTGTATCATTGGGCTGGCTGTGATTGATGATGCCTCGCAGCACCATATTGCCGTCACGCATGTCGAAACAGGAATCGAAGTCGGTCATATAGTTATTCCAGTCTGATTTGCCACGTGGTATTTTACTCCAGACCTGTGGATCAAAGCCTGTTTTCTGGTCGAAATTATCTTCCCAAACCAATTTCCACTGGTCGGATGAATGACGTTGGCACGATGAAAAGCCTGAACTGATACACAACAGGCAGAAAAGAGCGAGAAATGTTTTTGTTTTCATGGTTCTGTTTGATTATAGGAGTTTAACAGGACACAAATTTACATTAAAAAACGAAATTACCTGCATCCGTAGAAATGAAAGCGTTGTATTATATCAAAATGTTACTCGGTTTGTCTATTTTTTCAGTATTCCATGATGTACTTCTCGATCCTTTTTCTGATATTTGCTAAAAATCTAACGTTATGGAACCTATTAGAAACTTTGACCAACTGACAGCCCATCTCAAAACCTTAAACCGGCGAAAACGGATTGCCGTTGTCTGTGCCAACGATCCGAATACAGAATATGCCATTGCCCGTGCACTCGACGAAGAGATTGCGGAATTCCTGATGATTGGTGACTCGGCCATCCTGCAAAAGTATCCCAGTCTGCAGAAGTACCCGGAATATGTGAAGACCCTTCACATTGAAGATCCCGATGAGGCAGCGCGTGAAGCTGTTCGTATTGTTCGGGAAGGGGGAGCCGATATTCTGATGAAAGGTATTATCAATACTGACAATTTGCTTCATGCCATTCTCGACAAGGAGAAAGGCTTGCTGCCTAAGGGGAAGATTCTGACTCATTTGGCCGTAATGCAGATTCCGACGTATGATAAATTATTGTTCTTCTCAGATGCTGCTGTTATTCCTCGTCCCACTTTGCAACAACGCATTGAGATGATATGGTATGCCATCTGTACTTGCCGGCGGTTTGGGATAGAACAACCCCGTATCTCTTTGATCCATTGTACGGAGAAGGTAAGTGCCAAGTTTCCCCATTCGCTCGATTATGTTAATATTGTGGAGTTGGCCGAAGCCGGAGAGTTTGGTAATGTGATTATCGATGGTCCGTTGGATGTACGCACCTCTTGCGAGCAGGCCAGCGGGGATATTAAAGGAATTGTATCGCCCATCAACGGACAGGCCGATGTATTGATATTCCCCAATATCGAGTCGGGCAATGCTTTCTATAAATCTGTTTCGTTGTTTGCCAAAGCCGATATGGCAGGATTGCTGCAAGGCCCCATTTGCCCGGTGGTGTTACCGTCACGCAGTGATTCCGGACTTTCCAAGTATTATAGTATTGCGATGGCGTGCCTGACGGCTTCTACCCGGTCGGCAGAGAGAGGAAGATGCTCCGAATGATGATCATAATTAAACTAAGAATATGGATAAACTGAATATAAACTCTACTCCGTCTTCTGTGAAGAATGGACGGGGGGAAAGGCTCCTTGTTATCAATCCCGGTTCCACTTCAACAAAGATTGCTGTTTATGAAAATGAAACTCCTTTGTTGGTACGCAACATCCGCCATACGGTGGAAGAGTTGTCTGCCTTCCCCCGGGTGATCGATCAGTTCGAATTTCGTAAATCGCTTGTTCTCCGAGAGTTGGAGGTAAACGATATTCCTTTCCGGTTCGATGCTGTCATTGGACGCGGAGGCTTGGTGAAGCCTATTTCCGGTGGAGTTTATGAGGTTAACGAAGCCATGAAGCGGGATACCCTTCACGCTATGCGTACACATGCCTGCAATCTGGGAGGTTTGATAGCCGATGAATTGGCCGCAGCTTTACCCGGATGCCGGGCGTTTATTGCAGATCCGGGTGTGGTGGATGAACTGGAAGAGGTTGCCCGTATTACCGGTTCGCCTTTGATGCCGCGTATCACTATCTGGCATGCACTGAATCAGAAAGCTATTGCCCGTCGTTATGCTGCCGAACATGGCACTCGTTATGAAGATCTTGATTTGATCGTCTGCCATTTGGGAGGAGGCATTTCCGTTGCAGTCCATCGTCATGGGCGTGCAGTCGATGCCAATAATGCATTGGATGGCGAAGGGCCTTTCTCACCCGAAAGAGCCGGAACTCTTCCCGCCGGACAACTGATAGACCTTTGTTTCAGCGGGAAATTCACCAAAGATGAATTGAAGAAACGAATTTCGGGTCGTGCCGGGCTTACCGCCCATTTGGGAACTACTGATATTCCTGCCATTATTCAGTTCATTGAGGCAGGTGATGACCATGCCCGGTTGGTGCTCGATGCCATGATCTACAATGTGGCCAAAAGTATCGGTGCTGCCTCTACTGTTTTATGTGGAAAGGTAGACGCCATCCTGCTGACCGGAGGCATTGCCTATTCCGATTATGTAATTTCCCGTTTAAGGGAACGTATCTCTTTCCTTGCTCCCGTTTTCGTGTATCCGGGAGAAGATGAGATGGAGGCTTTGGCATTGAATGCTTTGGGGGCTTTAAGGGGAGAACTTCCGGTACAGGTCTATCAGTAATTTTAGAGCTTGGTTGCATTGCCGCATTGTGCAGGGGCGCACCGACACCTTGTGCAGAACTGCACAAGATATCGATGCACCCCTGCATAAGGGAAGCGATGCGGTATGATTTATGCTGTCGGGTCGTCCACAATATCTCCGTCGCCCTCGGTTGTATTGCCTATTACGATGGTTTGGCTGATGACATGTGGTGTCTTCAGTTGCCGGTTGCCACTGGTATATTGTGTGGTCAGTCGCAGTTTGTATATTCCGTCTGTCAGGTCTGCCGGTAGGAGTACCAGTACTTCCGAAGGGTTGTTTACTGCTATCATATCCATCGGTAGCTTCGTTTCCGTGCCTTTTTCATCAATCAAGACGATACCTACGGCAGTATCTGTACCTGCTACTTTGATGTTCTTGCCTTGTAAGCGATAGTTACGTCCTGCAGTCGCACTACCGTCCGTAGCACGGGTGGCGGCGTCTTCACCACCGATAAAATAGGCTGAATCGCCTTTGGCTCCCAGAATTTTCACGCCGGTTCGTGCGATAGCTTCACGTAAATCCTTATCCTGATTGAAGGAAACATAGATAGAATTTCTCTCAGGATTCCATACTCCACCGTCTATAACACCGCGAAACTGGGGTACGGCACGAAAAAGCCCCGTATTGACAGAGTATCCGTTCAGTACCAATTCCGATACCGTACGCTGAAAGAGGTCGACGGCATGCTTTAAAGTCTCTGCCCGCAAGCCGGTATCTTCTTTCTTCATTTCATCCAGTACATCGGATAGTGTCAGGTTTCCGGCGCTTTCCAATACCAGGATTTTGTCTTCTTTGTTGTCGGTGGTCACGGTATTGTCCGCAAGCCAGCCTTTAAGTTCGGTTTTCATGATTTGTTAAGTTTAAAAGTGAATATTATTATTTGTTTTTCACGCAACGGACAGATTGTCCATTAGTCTTTGGATAGTGGCCCGTTCGGGATTCACCACCAGTAGTAAAATATAGTAGATAACCATATGTTGAACCATTAGCATCAAGGCACCAGTAAGCTCCTTCTGAACCGGCATTGCCTGGAGGAGTTGTCTTACTTCCTGTAGCGCCACCGTGAGATCCACCAAATGGTAAGAAAAGTCCTATTGTTGAGTTCATAAACCAAAATCCCTTATTACCTCCGCTGGTTACAACAGCTTTATTCGTACATCTGGATAACTTGTCCATTTCATCTTTTGAAGGGGTACGCCACCCCGTTCCGTAATCACTTTTAAGTTTTGGGCAAGGATCGGTATTATTGAGTGATGTATTTCCCGTATATGTACTTTTCCATGTGTAATAATATCCATATTCTGAATAAGTCCCCCACACATAATTAGCAGATCCTGTGCTTTTCAGATTCCCGTCTGCCCAGATCAGCTTGGCTAACGCTGTTTTATCGGCTGAGGAACAACCATTTGTAGTTAAATTGATACTTCCGGAGGGTACATTAATTCCGATGGCTTTCTTAAACTGTATTTTCATCGTATAGCTTTTTCCCTCTTTCAACTGTATGCTTTGGGTGGAGGTGATTTCCGTATTGTTGGGCACGGTCCGTCCGCTTATTGTCAGCGTATTGAAATGCACTGTAATGGTCCTTACCCCTGCAAACGGAACCATGCGTATGGTTGTACTCAGAGTCGTGTTCGGACTGAATGCCGCCGTATTATTCGTGTTGGCGGCTACCACATTGGTCGAAGG
>ERZ825324.2659-NODE-2659-length-18134-cov-7.452127_pt1 | contig 18134 bp, 11 predicted proteins | sample MGYA00519859_ERZ825324 | MGnify/ENA primary metagenome ERZ825324 (study PRJEB31778, sample SAMEA3449198) | human gut metagenome | biome: human gut; feature: human-associated habitat; material: faeces | place: United Kingdom | collected 2010/2012 ... | reverse complement strand
GGCGACGTGGGCTTCGGCAAGACCGAGGTGGCCATCCGCGCGGCGTTCAAGGCCGCCGTGGACGGCAAGCAGGTCGCCGTGCTGGTCCCCACGACGATCCTCGCCCTGCAACACTACCGCTCCTTCATGGAGCGGCTGCGCGACTTCCCGGTGCGGGTGGAGTATCTCAACCGCACGAAATCGTCCCGGGAGGTGAAGCAGATCTGCGCCGACCTGGCCGCGGGGAAGATCGACATCCTGATCGGCACGCACAAGATGCTGGGCCGGCAGGTCGTCTTCCGCGACCTGGGACTGCTCATCATCGACGAGGAGCAGAAGTTCGGCGTCGCGGCCAAGGAGAAGCTGACCGAAATGAGCGTTTCGGTCGATACGCTGACGCTCACCGCCACGCCCATCCCGCGCACGCTGCAATTCTCGCTCATGGGGTCGCGCGACCTGTCGGTGATCTCCACGCCGCCGCCCAACCGGCAGCCGATCCTCACCGAGTCGCACGTCTTCTCGGAGGAGATCGTCCGCGACGCCGTCGAGAGGGAGCTGGCGCGCGGCGGGCAGGTCTATTTCGTCCACAACCGGGTCGAGGACTTGCAGACCTTGCAGGGGATGGTCACGCGCCTCTGTCCGAAGGCCCGCGTGGCCGTCGGACACGGCAAGATGCCTGCCGAACAGCTCGAACGGCTCATCATGGACTTCATCTACGGGGAATTCGACGTGCTGGTTTCGACGACGATCGTCGAGAACGGCATCGACATTCCCAATGCCAATACGATCATCGTCAATAACGCCCAGCACTTCGGACTGAGCGACCTGCACCAGTTGCGCGGCCGCGTGGGACGTTCGAACCAGAAGGCCTACTGCTACCTGCTGTCGCCGCCCGAGGAGCTGCTGTCGCCCGACGCGCGGCGCCGGCTCCGGGCCATCGAGGAGTTCTCGGACCTCGGGTCGGGATTCAATATCGCCATGCAGGACCTCGACATCCGCGGCGCGGGCAACCTGCTGGGGGCCGAGCAGAGCGGATTCATCGCCGACATCGGTTTCGAGACCTACCAGAAGATCATGCAGGAGGCCGTCGCCGAACTGCGGGCCGAGGGGCTGGAGCTTCCGGGACTCGACGCCGCGGAGCGGCAGGCGGTCGAGCAACTGCGTTTCATCGACGACGCCCATATCGAGATCGAGGTGGAGGCTTCGCTGCCGGACGGCTACGTGGCGCAGCAGGCCGAGCGCCTGAAGCTCTACCGCGAACTGGACTCGACGAAGGACGAGGCGGCGCTCGAAGCCTTCGAAAGCCGCCTGGCGGACCGCTTCGGCCCGTTGCCGCGCGCCGCGAAGGAGCTGCTCAACGTGGTGCGGCTCCGCTGGGAGGCCATCCGGCTGGGCATGGAGCGGGTGAAGGTCAAGAACGGACTGATGATCGTGCATTTCGTGGGCGAGGAAAATTCGCCCTATTACAAAAGTGATACCTTCATGCAGCTGTTGCAGCGCGTTACGCAGCGCCCCGACCGATTCGTGCTCAAGCAGCACAATAATCGGCTGGCGATGACCGTTAGGAATGTCAAAGACGTCGAGGACGCCTACAAAACGCTCCGGGAGTTATGAATCTCGTCGTCGATATAGGCAATACGCTCCTCAAACTCGCCGTTTTCGACGGCGGCCGGCTCGTGGCGCAGCAGTGCGTCGGAGAGCTGCGGGAAGAGACCTTCGCCGGGCTGCTCGGCGGCGCGCGGGCCGCGCGGGCCGTCGTCGCTTCGACGCGGGGCGAAGCTCCGGCGATCGTGGAGGCGGTGCGGCGGCATACGGATTACCTGCTGGAGTTCACCCCGGCGACGCCCGTGCCGATCGGCAACGCCTACCTCACGCCCGCGACGCTGGGCCGCGACCGGCTGGCGGCGGCCGTGGGAGCCGCGACGCTCTACCCGGGACGCAATGCGCTGATCGTCGATTTCGGGACGGCCGTGACGCTGGATTTCGTCTCGGCCGACGGCGTGTTCCGCGGCGGCTGCATCTCGCCCGGTATGGCGATGCGGTTCCGCGCGCTGCACGAATACACGGCCGCGCTGCCGCTGTGCGACGCCACCGATTCCGCGGAGCTGCTCGGGCGGACCACCGACGAGGCCGTGCGCCTCGGGGTGATGAATTCGCTGGCCTTCGAAATCGAGGGCTATATCGCCCGCATGCAGGGCGAAATTGAGGATTTGTGCGTAATTTTTACCGGAGGGGACACGAATTTCTTTGCGAAAAGAATTAAAAATACGATATTTGCAAATTGTAATCTCGTCTTTTGGGGATTGAACAGAATTTTAGAGTACAATGCAAGTGAAGAACACCTTGATTAAGCTTCTCGTCGCGGCCGCGGCGCTCTTTCCCGCCGCCGTATGGGCGCAGACGAGCAGCATAAACGCCTTTTCCCCCTATACGATGTACGGCATCGGCGAATTGAACACTCCGGGTACGCTGCCGATGCGCTCGATGGGCGGCGTGGGTGTCGCTATGCGTTCGACGGGAGTCGTCAATCTGCTCAATCCGGCGGCGTACAGTTCGATTCCGCAGAAGACGTTCCTCTTCAACTTCGGGCTGGAGGGGCAGAACTACTACAACTCGCAGACGGTGGCCGGGCAGTCGAAAAGCACGGCTTACAATACGTTCAATTTCCACGACATCGCCTTTCAGATGCCCGTGGCGCGGAAACTCGGTCTGGGGTTCAGCCTCACGCCGTACAGTTCGGTGGGTTACCGGACCAAGTATTACCACGAGTACGACCCGTCGGATCCCGTGTGGGGCAACGTCGGGCGCGTGCAGTACAACTACGAGGGCGAGGGCGACGTGACGGAGGTCAAGCTCGGCCTGGGCTGGGAGGTGTTCAAGAATTTCTCGGTCGGCGTGGCCGCGCAATACTACTGGGGCAGCATCGACCGCACCTTCACGATGACGCCGACGGCCATCACGGGCGAGGGAACCTACACTTCGTCGGTGGGACTGGACAATTACAGCATTTCGAGCGTCAAGGGGCAGGTCGGCGTGCAGTGGAGCCCCGTGCTGACCCAGAAGCGCATCCTCACGATCGGCGCGGCGTTCGACATCGGCGGCGACCTGAATCCCGAGGTGACGAAGCGCATCTATGTCGGCGACATTTACAATACGACGGTCAAGGGCGACACGACGCATCTGAAGATGGTGCTGCCGCGGCAGTTTTCGGCCGGCATCTACTACCAGACGGCCAAGTGGGCCGTGGGCGTGGATTACGTCTACCAGAACTGGGGCGACAGCAACACCGCGACCGAAATGACGGGCGTGAGCGGCTCGGGCGACGCAAGGACCTCCTACGAGGTGGCCTATACCAATACGAGCACGTTCAAGGTGGGCGTGGAGTACACGCCGTCGCGCTACGACGTGCGCAGTTTTCTCAAGCGCTGGTCCTACCGGGCGGGATTCCGTTACGGTTACCACAACCAGACCTTCAACGGCGACCGGCTCGCGCAGTATGCCGTGACCGCCGGATTCGGCATTCCCGTGAAGCTCTGGGCGATCTCTTCGATCGACGTGGGCGTGGAGTACGGCCGCCGCGGGTATAACGTCGCCGAGCGCGTCGGACTGGTGCGGCAGCAGTACTTCAAGTTCGCCGTGGGTTTCACGCTCTTCGCCGGAGCTCAGGAGAACGGCGAGTACTGGTTCTCGCGGCCCAAGTACGATTAACCGGGACGGAGCCGGCAAACGAATACGGACAGGTAAACAAAAAACAAACATAAAACGCACAAAAATTAATCTGACCGATGAAAAACGTTAAATTTCTGCTTTCCGCGGCCTGTACGCTGTTCGCTGTGGCTGCGATGGCACAACAGGATTTCAGTGGCCCCCAGTACGCGAAATGGGGCGACACCCCGGAAGAGCGGGAGAAGAACATTCTGAACAGCAATTTCCTGAAGGAGTCGTACGACAACCGCGATTACGACGCGGCCGCCCGTTACCTGCGCGACCTGCTCAACAGTTGCCCCGACGCTTCGGTGGCCATCTACCAGCGCGGCGCCAATGTTTACAAGCAGAAGATCAACCGTGCCAAGAACGTGACCGAGAAGAACGCCTATATCGACTCGCTGATGCAGATCTATGACCTGCGCGCCAAGTATTTCGGCGACAACGCCAAGCAGGGGCTCGCCTTCATCCTCGATCAGAAGGCCCGCGAGTACCTGGCCTATAAGCCCAACGACCGCGCCGGCATCCGCAAGGCGTTCCGCGAGGCCCTCGAGGCCGGCGGCGACAACGCCGATCCGGAGACCGTGGTGGCCTACTTCTCGAACCTCTGCGACGACTACAAGAACACCGACGAGGTGATGCCCGACGAGGTGATCGCCGAGTACGACCGGCTTTCGCAGTTCTTCGAGAAGCATCCCGAGGCTGCGGAGATGAAGGGCCAGTTCGACACGGCGTTCGGCGTGAGTGGCGCCGCGAGCTGCGAGAACCTGGAGAAGCTCTTCGGCGCCAAGCTGGCCGCCGCTCCCGACGACGAGGCGCTGCTCGCGCAGGCCGTGGCGCTGATGTCGCGCGCCGATTGCAGCAGCGATTTCTTCCTGGCGACGGCCGAGAAGTTCTATGCGGTGAAGCCGTCGTCCAATACGGCGCTGTCGCTGGCCCAGGTTTTCCAGAACAAGCACGACTATGCGAAGGCCATGACCTACCTGAACGAGGCGCTGGCCGTGGAGAAGGATGATGCCGAGCGTCAGAAGCTGCTGGCCCGCATCGGCCTGGTCGGCCTGGCCGCCAACGATGTTTCGGGAGCCGCCGCGGCCGCACGTCAGGCCCGCGACCTGAATCCCGAGGACGGCGTGCCCTACTTCGTGCTGGCGCAGTGCTACGGCCTTTCGGCCGCTTCCTGCGGCGGTTTCGCCGGGCAGGCTACCTTCTGGGCCGCTTACGACACGATGTCGAAGGCCGTCGAGCTGCTGCCGAGCGATTCGGAATACCTCGAGCACGCCAAGAGCGCGCTTTCGACCTTCCGCAACAACTTCCCCAGCTCCGAGGAGTGTTTCTTCAACGAGCTGCAGTCCGGGGCGCGTTATACGGTCACCTGCGGTACGGCTGCCGGTGTCACCACGACGGTGCGTCCCCGCTAAAGCGGACTGTTCCGCGTTGTAGATGGAAAAACGCCTGACGAAATATGGTAGGGTAGCACTCTCCGTTGCGGGGAGTGCTATCTTGCTATTCTCCTGTGCGGAGCGGGAGACGCCTCCGGAGGGCTCCGTGGAGACGATGATGACCGAGTACAGCGACAGCCTCTCGATCATCATGTCGCGCAACGGCCGCCGGTCGTACCACTTCACGGCGCCGCAGCTCGAAGGCTACACGCTGGCCCGCGAACCGTACCGCGAATTTCGCAGGGGCATTCGGATCACGACCTACAAGGACGATTCGCTCTCGACGGTGGATGCGGTGCTGACGGCCAATTACGCCATCTATTACGAGAAGCGCGAGCTGTGGGAGGCCAAGGGCAATGTCGTGGTCGAGAAGTCCGACGGCAAGACGCTCTACACCCAGCAGCTCTTCTGGAATGCCCAGACGGACAAGGTCTATTCGAACGTCGATTCGAAGATCGTGCAGAACAACGGCCGCGACGTATTCATCGGCGAGGGCTTCGAGTCGGACGCTTCGTTCAAGGAGTGGCGTTTCCGCCGCATGAAGGGGCGCATGGAGGTCGAGATGAAGAACTCGCCCGACTCGACGGCGTCGGCGCCGGCTCCCGCGGGGGCTGCGGACGTCGCCGGTAACGGTGCGGCGGGCGGGCCTGATCCGAAAGAGGAATCGTCCGGCGGAGTAAAATCCGGCAGCGGCGGGGAGCCGCGGCGGACGGCGGTCCGCCGTTCGGATGCCGGACCGGAGAGGCCGCGGCTGACGGATCCCGCCCCGGAGCGTTCGTCCGGAAAGGCGCGTGCGTCCGAAGCGGTCCGGTTTCCCGCAGCCGGGCAGGAACCGCAGCCGTTGCAGGTGTCGAAGGCTCAGCTCCGGCCGCTCGGACAGTCCGGAGATGCCGTACCCGTGCAGGCGGCCGAGACTCCGGCGGCAGAGGTTCCGGCGGAGGGCGTGCGTCCGGTCGAATCCCTGAAATCCGAAACCCGGTAGCGATGCTTTCGATTGTCATTCTCATATTTGCGATGCTGCTGCTGTCGGCCTTCTTTTCGGGCATGGAGATCGCTTTCACGAGCAAGAACCGCCTGAAACTCGAGATCGACCGGAAGCAGAGCCGGATGTTCGACCGCATCGCCGAGGTCTTCTCCCGCCATCCGGGGCAGTACATCACGACGATCCTCGTGGGCAACAACATTGCGCTGGTGGTCTATTCGCTGGCCATGTCGCTCCTGCTGCGGGAGACCTACGGCGCTCTGGGATGGGAGTCGCTGGCCCTCGAAGGCTCCGTGGCGCTCGATACGGCCGTATCGACGCTCGTCATCATCTTCGTCGCGGAGTTCCTGCCCAAGTCGATCTTCAAGAACAATCCCAATTTCTACTACCGCGCCCTGGCGCCGGCGATCTACTTCTTCTACATTCTGCTCTATCCGCTGGCGCGCTTCACGACGCTGCTCTCGCACGGCATCCTGCGCCTTTTGGGGCGGCGCGTCAAGGAGCAGGACATCACGCCGAGCTTCAACCGCGAGGACCTGGCCGCCCTGCTCGAGGCGAACAATACGGAGCAGCACGCCGAGCCGGACAACGAACTGAAACTTTTCCAGAATGCGCTGGATTTCGCCGACCTGCGCGTCCGCGACTGCATGGTTCCGCGCGTGGATATCGAGGCGGTGGACATCGAGGAGACCTCGATCGGGCAGCTCACCGCGCGTTTCGTCGATTCGAAGTATTCGCGGATTTTCGTCTGGCGCGGGTCGATCGACAACATCGTGGGGTACGTCAATTCGAAGAGCCTCTTCACGCGTCCGGCACAGGTCGCCGACGTGATGATGGAGGTCAATTTCGTGCCCGAGACGATGCCCCTGCAATCCGTGCTGGAGAATTTCATCAAGCACCGGTCGAACATCGCCGTGGTGATCGACGAGTTCGGCGGCACGGCGGGGGTGATCTCGCTCGAGGACGTGCTGGAACAGATCTTCGGAGAAATCGAGGACGAGCACGACATTCCCGACCTGACGGAAAAGCGGGTCGGGGAGGACGAATACGTGCTGTCGTGCCGGCTGGAGGTGAAGTACCTCAACGAAAAATACGGGCTGGGTATCGAGGAGAGCCGGGAGTACGACACGCTGGCGGGCTTCATCATTTACAATTACGAGGGGATTCCCTCGGCCGGGGAGACCGTCGTGATCGGCGATCTGCAACTGCGTATCCTCCGCACGACGCGCTCGCGCATCGAACTGGCGCGGGTGAAAAGGCTCTGACGCCGTCCGGCGTGTTTCGCGTCCGGTTCCCGGGGTGCGTCCTGCCTTCCGGCGGCGGCCGGTTTGCCGGGCCGGACACCGTCCGCAGGAGCCCTGCGGAGCGGAAACGGGCGGCGGCGGAACGGGGTGTTTCCGGGGTGTATTTTTCTTCCGGTCTTCTGTCGTTTTTACAATTAATTTTACTACCTTTGGCTGATCTTTCGAAACAAAACGAATAATTAACTATTTATATGGCAAGTTTAAACACCTTACGTACCAAGTTCGGCATCGTGCTCTCGATCATCATCGCCCTTGCCCTCTTGGCATTCATCCTCTCTTTGAAAACCGAGATGGGTTTCTCGGGCAACGATCCGCGGGTCGGTGTGATCGGCGGCGAGAAGATCAATTATTCGGAGTATTACGACGAGTACGAGAAGATCAAGAGCCAGAGCGGCGTCCAGGAGGGCGACGAACAGCAGTCGGCGATGCTGGCCAACGCCACGTGGCAGTCGCTCATCGCCCGCTACGTGCTCACGCCCGGGTTCGAGCGGCTGGGGCTGCGCGTGACGGAGCCCGAACGGATGGCGATGGCCGGCGGCAAGCAGCCTTCGCAGACCTTCTTCAACGCCTTTGCCGATCCCCGCACGGGTGCCTACAACGTGGCCGCCGTCTCCGATTTCCTGGCGCAGGCCGAGGCCAATCCCCAGGCGGCGCAGGCGTGGGCGCAGCTCAACGAGCAGGCTCGCATGGAGCGCGAGATGCAGAAGTTCTTCGGACTGGTCAGGGGCGGCGTGTACGTCAATGCGCTCGAAGTGGCGCGCGGCGTCGAGGCGGCCAACGACACCTATGCGGGCAAGTGGGCCGGCAAGAAGTATTCGGAGGTTCCCGATTCGCTGTTCAACGTTTCGGACTCCGATCTGCGGGCCTACTACAACAGCCATAAGGACCTGTTCCGGCAGCTTCCGTCGCGCACGATCTCCTATGTCGTGTTCGAGGTCGCTCCGACGGACGACGACCTGCTGAACCTCGAGAAGAAGGTCACGGAGATCGGCAAGGAGTTCGCCGTCACCGAGGAACTCAAGTCGTTCGTCCGCGGCAACCGCAACGGCAAGGTCGCCGACAACTACGTGTCGGCCGCCCAGCTCTCCGAGGAGGAGGCCGAGGCGCTGATGGCCGGGAAGACCTACGGCCCCGTGCTGAAGAACAACGAGTGGACGATGGCCCGCGTGCTGTCGTCGAAGATGGCTCCCGACACGATCGGCGTGCGCCATATCGTGCTGCCCTATACCGAGGAGAAACTGGCCGACAGCCTGCTGACGGCGCTTCGCGGCGGGGCCGATTTCGCCGCTGCCGCCGCGCAGTATTCGGTTTACGACGCGACGGCCGCCAACGGCGGCGAGGTGGGCGAACTGCCCTTCTCGACCTTTACGGGCGAGTTCGCAGAGGCGCTCGGCGACGCCCGGCAGGGCGATATCGTGAAGATCGCTTCGGGCGATGCGATTCAGCTCATGCAGGTTTACCGCACCGGCAAACCCGTGAAGCAGGTGCAGGTCGCTTCGATCACCTATCCGGTGGAGGCTTCGGCCGAAACGCGCCGGACCGTGCATAACGAGGCGGGCTCCTTCATGGTGAATGCCAAAGGTTCGGCCGAGACGTTCGCCGAGGCGGCTTCGACGGCTGCCGTGACGCCCCGTGTGGCGGTGATTCCGCAGGGCGAGCGCACGATCCGCGGTCTGGAGGATTCGCGCGACATTACGCGCTGGGCCTACGGCGCCGAGCCGGGCGACGTGTCGGAGATCTTCCCCGCCGGCAAGGACTACGTGGTGGCCATGCTGACCGAGATCGACGACGACGAGTACGCTTCGGTGGAGAAGATGTCGGCGCAGATCCGTGCGCAGGTGCTCCGCGACAAGAAGTACGATTATATCGTCGGACAGCTTTCGGGTTCGAGCCTCGCCGAGCAGGCCGCCAGCCTCGGCACGGAGGTGGCCGATTTCAAGGATGTGACTTTCAGCTCGTTCTATGTGGACGGCCCGGGCTTCGAGCCGCGTCTGGTGGGTGCGATCACCTCGTCGGACAAAGGTGCGGTGTCGGCTCCCGTGAAGGGTATGTCGGGCGTCTATGTCTTCGAGGTGGAGGACGTGCAGACTGCCGACAAGCAGACCGCCGAGGGCGAGAAGGTCCGTGCGCAGGCCATGAACGAGAGCATGGCGCAGCAGTTCGCCATTCCGGCCGTGCAGCAGATGGCCGAGATTCAGGACCTGCGAGGCAAGTATTTCTAATCCGACCCTCCCGCGCTCCTGCGCGGGGCGGTCCGTCTGCGGTGCGTGCGCCGCGAAAGAGCGAATCCCCGGATCGGTTTTCCCGTCCGGGGATTTTCCGTCTCTGTCGGGAAGAAGCGGTATGCCGTGCTGCCGGGACGGTCCGTGCCGCCCGATTTCGGCCCGGGGAGGGCGGTCCTGTTGCCGGACATGTCCTGAAATTTTCCGTCCGGAATCCCGGGGCGCGTTTCCCGAAACGTAAAAATTCCACTCCGGCCGTGCGTCGTGCGGCATTCTTTTTCGTATCTTTGTAAAGAGCGCAGCAGGTTCGGAGTCCTTGGGAGGGCCCGTTCCCGGGACGGGAGGTTCCGGCCGTCGTTGCGGCCCGCTTCGTGCAGGAGATTTCACACAAGACAAACGATAAACGGTATGAACAATTTCATCTATCACAATCCGACCGAGCTGGTTTTCGGCAAGGGGCAGATCGCCCGGCTCGCAAAACTCATTCCCGCCGACAAACGCATCATGATTACGTTCGGCGGCGGCAGCGTCAAGCGCAACGGCGTTTACGAGCAGGTGATTCGGGCGCTCGAGGGACGCGAGGTCGTGGAGTTCTGGGGTATCGAGGCGAACCCGTCGGTCGAGACGCTGCGCCGCGCCATCGCGCTGGGCAAGGAGCGTCGGGTGGATTTCCTGCTGGCCGTGGGCGGCGGTTCGGTGATCGACGGCACGAAACTCATCGCCGCCGGGCTGCTTTACGAGGGCGACGCCTGGGAGATCGTCCTGAAGGGAAAGGCCGGGAGGACCGTGCCGCTGGCGACGGTGCTCACGATGTCGGCCACGGGCTCCGAGATGAACAACGGAGCCGTCATTTCGCGTTACGAGACGAAGGAGAAGTACGCCTTCTACGGGGATTATCCCGTTTTTTCGATCCTCGATCCCGAGACGCTCTACTCCCTGCCCGTGCGGCAGATCGCCTGCGGACTTTCCGATACCTTCGTACACGTGCTGGAGCAGTATATGACCACCCCCGGGCAGTCGCGCCTGATGGATCGCTGGGCCGAGGGGATTCTCCATACGGTGATCGAGATCGCGCCCCGCGCCCTGGCCGAGCCGCGCGACTATGCGGTGATGTCGGAGTATATGCTCGCGGCGACGCTGGCGCTGAACGACATGATCCGCATGGGCGTGACGCAGGACTGGGCGACGCACATGATCGGCCACGAACTGACGGCGCTGCACGGTCTGACGCACGGCGCGACGCTGGCGATCGTCGTCAACGGCACGCTGCGCGTGCTGCGCGAACAGAAGCGCGGGAAGCTGTTGCAGTACGGCGAACGCATCTGGGGCGTCACGGAAGGGACGGAGGAGGAGCGTATCGACCGGACGATCGAGGCGACCGAACGGTTCTTCCGCTCCCTGGGGCTTTCGACCCGTCTTTCGGAGGAGGGAATCGGTGCGGAGACCATCGCCGAAATCGAGCGGCGCTTCGACGCCCTCGGCGCGAAGTACGGCGAGGCCGGAAACGTGGACGGCGCCACGGCCCGCCGGATTCTGGAGGCCTGTCTCTGAGAGGCCGGATGAGCCTGCATGGAAAATCCCCGCAGTCCGGAGACTGCGGGGATTTTTCATGCGAAAGGGAGAGAGTCATTCGTCCACGCCGAACGTGGAGACGTTCAGACTGCCGAGGGCATCGACCGTGATGCCGTATTCGCCCGGCTCGACGTCCCGGAGGACGATCAGGTAGGAGCTGACGCCGAAACGGCGCGACGTGAAGGGCTGTCTCTCCAGCGTATTGCGCTGCCGGTCGCCGAAAGTGCCGACCGAGGCGTATTCGGCGACGCGTTTCTTTTTCTTGACCTTGAACCGGAAGACGCTGATGACCGACATCGGGTCGATGCCGTTGTCGGGAACACGGACGATGAAGGCGATGCCGTCGTCTTTCCGGAAGCGGTTACGGGCCTGCGTCCCGTTCAGCGTCATTTCTTCGATATGGTCTCTGCCGATGCCGAACAGCTTCTGCCCGGTGGACGAACGGTGACGGGGCGTCAGGCTCTCCTGCACGAGCTGTTCGGTCGTGTCGTCCGGCAGGACGGCCAGCGTCTGGCCGATGAATTCGGGTTCGGGCAGTTTCAGCGGCTCCTCTTGTGCCGTGGCCGCAGCCACGGCGCCGCAGAGGGCGAAAAGCGAAAGCAGAAATCGTTTCATGAATGCGTGGAATTGACGGAACAAGATAGGACAAATCGCCGCATTGTGCAAATTTTCGGACGGCCGTTTCGGCTGCGGTCCGCAAAAAAATCCCCTCCGGTGAATACCGGAGGGGATCGGAACGGGTGTTCGCCTGTCGGCTATCAGTCGGCCATCAGGATTTCGAGAATCTTGATGGCGGCCGTGGCGATCGGCGTGCCGGGGCCGAAGATGGCTGCGGCGCCGTCGCGGTAGAGTTCGTCGTAATCCTGGTGGGGGATCACGCCGCCGACGATGACGATGATGTCCTCGCGGCCCAGCTTCTTCAGCTCGGCGATCAACTGCGGGACGAGCGTGAGGTGGCCGGCTGCCAGCGACGAGACACCCACTACGTGCACGTCGTTCTCGACGGCCTGCTTGGCGGCCTCCTCGGGGGTCTGGAACAGCGGACCCATATCGACGTCGAAGCCGATGTCGGCATAACCCGTGGCTACCACCTTGGCGCCGCGGTCGTGGCCGTCCTGACCCATCTTGGCGATCATGATACGCGGCTGACGGCCCTCTTTCTTGGCGAATTCGGCGCACAGCTCCTTGGCGTGCTCGAACGATTTGTCGTTTTTCACTTCTGACGAATAGACACCTGAAATGGAACGGATAACAGCTTTGTAGCGGCCTACGACGACCTCGCAGGCATCGGAGATTTCGCCCAGCGTGGCACGGACCTTCGCCGCCTCGACGGCCAGCTCGAGCAGATTGCCCTGCTTGGTCTTCACGCACTCGGTGATGGCCTCCAGCGCCTTCTTCACGGCGGCTTCGTCGCGCGAAGCGCGCAGCTCCTTCAGACGCTTGATCTGGCTCTCGCGCACGGCCGTGTTGTCCACGGCGAGAATGTCGATCGGGGCCTCCTTCTCCAGACGGTACTCGTTCACGCCGATGATCTTCTCGGCGCCCGAGTCGATGCGGGCCTGCTTGCGGGCGGCGGCCTCCTCGATACGCATCTTCGGAATGCCGGTCTCGATGGCCTTGGCCATGCCGCCCAGCTTCTCGATCTCCTGGATGTGCTCCCAGGCCTTGTGCGCGATTTCGTTCGTGAGCGTCTCCACGTAGTAGGAACCTGCCCACGGGTCGATCTCACGGCAGACGTTGGTCTCCTCCTGGATGTAAATCTGCGTGTTGCGGGCGATACGGGCCGAGAAGTCGGTCGGCAGGGCGATCGCCTCGTCCAGCGCGTTGGTGTGCAGCGACTGGGTGTGCCCCAGTGCGGCGCCCATCGCCTCGATGGCCGTGCGGGCCACGTTGTTGAACGGATCCTGCTCGGTAAGCGACCAGCCCGAAGTCTGCGAGTGGGTGCGCAGCGCCAGCGACTTGGGGTTCTTCGGGTCGAACTGCTTGACGATCTTGGCCCAGAGCATACGTGCGGCGCGCATCTTGGCGATCTCCATGAAGAAGTTCATACCGATGGCCCAGAAGAACGACAGACGCGGAGCGAACGAGTCGATATCCATGCCGGCGTTGACGCCTGCGCGGAGATATTCCAGACCGTCGGCCAGAGTGTAGGCCAGCTCGATATCGCAGGTAGCGCCTGCCTCCTGCATGTGGTAGCCGGAGATCGAGATGGAGTTGAACTTCGGCATGTTCTGCGAAGTGTATTCGAAGATGTCGGCGATAATACGCATCGAGAACTCCGGCGGATAGATGTAGGTGTTGCGCACCATGAACTCCTTGAGGATATCGTTCTGGATCGTTCCGGCCATCTCCTCAAGCTTGGCACCCTGTTCGAGTCCGGCGTTGATATAGAATGCCAGCACCGGGAGCACCGCACCGTTCATGGTCATCGAGACCGACATCTTGTTGAGGGGGATGCCGTCGAAAAGCACCTTCATGTCGTCGAGCGAGCAGATCGACACACCGGCCTTGCCCACGTCACCCACCACACGCGAATGGTCGGCGTCGTAGCCACGGTGAGTAGCGAGGTCAAAGGCCACCGACAGGCCCTTCTGGCCGGCTGCGAGATTGCGACGGTAGAAAGCATTGGATTCAGCGGCTGTGGAGAATCCTGCATACTGGCGGATAGTCCAGGGGCGCATGGGATACATGGCGCTGTACGGGCCGCGGAGGAACGGAGGAAGTCCCGACACGTAGTTGAGGTGTTCGAGTCCTTCGAGATCGCTCTTGGTATAGATTGGTTTTACGGGGATGAGTTCGGGCGTGAGCCATTCCTCACCCTTTGCCTCTGCGGGGACCTGAGCCGGAGCCGTAAAGGCATCTTTCGTTATGTCGATATTCTTAAAATCGGGTCTCATTGTAAGATTTGTTTAGGATGGGGAATGATCATTTGAGCAGACGGGCGTTGAACGCGCGCAGAGTGTCGAGCACATTGGAGCGCACATTGACGAAATTCTCTATGCCGACAGCCTTGAGATCGTCGGAGCATGCGGGAGCACCTGCGACAACGAACTCGGCGCGTCCGTCGAGATACTTGAACGCCTTGGGTGCCAGCTCGGCATACTCATCGTCGCTTGAGCAGAGCACCACTACATCGGCGCCCTTGGCAAGAGCCTCGTCGACTCCCTGCTCCACTGTCTCGAAGCCGAGATTGTCGATAATCTCATATCCGGCGCATCCGAAGAAATTGGTCGAGAACTGCGCACGTGCCAGACGCATGGCCAGATTGCCGATTGTCAGCATGAATACCTTCGGACGGTTGGGGGCAGCCTCGGTAGCCAGACGCATAGCCTCGAAATCGCTTGCCGCGCGGGCTGTGGGGAGCGAGGTTCCGGCCTCGCAGGTCTCCTCCTCGTCGTGTCCGTGGCATCCGCAGGAGCAGCCGGTGGTTTCAATCTTGGCGGCTGCCATCTCGTTGATGTTGGGGTACTGGTTGGTACCGAGAAGTATCTCCTTGCGACGGGCCACGTCGGTATGACGCTTCTCGGATGTCTCGCGTACTGCGCGCTGCACCTCGCCTTCATTTACTGCTGCAAGGAATCCGCCCTTCTCCTCCACTTCGAGGAAGAGCTTCCAGGCTTCCTTAGCTATGGCCACCGTAAGGGTCTCCACATAGTAGGAACCGCCGGCAGGGTCAACCACCTTGTCGAGATGGCTCTCCTCCTTGAGCAGGAACTGCTGATTGCGTGCGATGCGCTCGGAGAAATCGTCGGGTGTGCGGTAGGGAGCATCGAACGGTGTCACGGTTATCGAGTCGACGCCTGCGAGAGCGGCCGACATGCATTCGGTCTGGCTGCGGAGGAGATTGACGTGGGCGTCGTAGATGGTCTGGTTGTATTTCGAAGTGGTGGCATGCACGGTCATCTTGCAGGCATCGGTCGAAGCAGGCTTGTACTGCCCGACGATCTGCGCCCAAAGCATACGGGCCGCACGGAACTTGGCTATCTCCATGAAATAGTTGCTCGAAATGCCCATGTTGAATTTTACGCGCGAGGCCACCTCGTCGGCCGACAGTCCCTTGTCGGTGAGAAGCGTGAGCCACTCGGTGCCCCAGGCGAGAGCATATCCGAGTTCCTGGTATATATAGGCTCCGGCATCGCTAAGCATCACGCTGTCGACACCGAGCAGGCGCAGACCCTTGACATCTGCCGCCGTGGCGATCATGGACGCGGCCATGCCGGCGATATCGCCGGGGAATGCCTTGCCGTGCTTGAGAGCTTTCTTGAAAGGATTGAAATCGATGCTTCCACGGAAAGTATCGGCGACGCCCTGGGCCTTCACATACTTCACGAGGTTGTCGCACAGTTCCTGGGCGTGACGCGGGCAGGTGGTGAAATTGATCTCGACCTTGGCGATATCGATATCTTTAAGGAGTGTGGCGAGTGTGTCGACATCGCACTCTTTGAGCTTGAATCCGAGCGAAGTGATTCCCTTGCCGAGCACTTCGACAGCTTTGGCGTTGGCTGCAGCCGCATCTGCGGCATTGATCTCCTGACGTGCAAGCCAGTCATTGTCGGTGCGTGTGCCGCGGACGAAAGGATATTCACCGGGCACGGAATTCGTCGTGTCGAGGTTCTCGATGTCTTCGGCACGGTACATCGGCTGCACATTGAAGCCTTCGTTGGTACGCCATACCAGTTTCTTGTCGAAGGGCACACCCTTCAGATCGGCTTCCACTTTCTCGCGCCATTCAGCGGTGGTCACCGGTGGAAACTGGTCAAACAACTTTTCTTTTTTTTCTGCCATGATTTGGTATTGGGTATTAAGATTATTTTCAGTAAACACGCTCCTGAATGCTGCGGCATCCAGAAGCGTGTGTAATCTACAGAATTATTTGAGCCCGCATGCGCTGCATTTCTGCGCTATCTGCTGGAAGAAATCGTTGCCCTTGTCATCGACGAGGATGAATGCGGGGAAGTCCTCCACTTCGATTTTCCAGATAGCCTCCATGCCGAGTTCGGGATACTCGAGGCATTCGACCTTCTTGATGGAGTTCTGCGCGAGGATCGCGGCCGGTCCGCCGATAGAGCCGAGATAGAAGCCGCCATGCTTGTGGCATGCGTCGGTCACCTGCTGGCTGCGGTTGCCTTTGGCGATCATCACCATCGATCCTCCCTCCGACTGGAACTGATCGACATACGGATCCATACGTCCGGCGGTAGTCGGTCCGAACGATCCCGAAGGCATTCCCTTGGGGGTCTTGGCGGGTCCGGCATAATAGATGGGATGATTCTGCATGTATTCAGGCATCGGCTCGCCGCGGTCGAGGCGTTCCTTGATCTTGGCGTGTGCGATGTCGCGGCCCACGATGATGGTGCCGTTGAGCGACAGACGTGTGGCTACCGGATACTTCGTGAGCTCCTTGAGAATCTCGGGCATCGGACGATTGAGATCGATTTTAACCACCTTGCCCTCGCCCTCGCGACGCATTTCCTCAGGGATAAGCTCTCCGGGATTGGAATCGAGTTTCTCGATCCAGAGACCCTTGCTGTTGATCTTGGCCTTTATATTGCGGTCGGCCGAGCAGCTTACGCCGAGGCCCACCGGGCAGGAAGCGCCATGACGCGGCAGACGGATCACGCGGATATCGTGGGCGAAATACTTGCCGCCGAACTGCGCGCCCAGACCGATACGCTGGGCCTCTTCGAGGAGCTGCTTTTCAAGCTCCACATCGCGGAACGCATGGCCGAGCTCATTGCCTTTGGTCGGAAGATTGTCGTAATATTTCACGGAAGCCTTCTTGACTGTGGCGAGATTCATTTCGGCCGATGTGCCACCTATGACGAATGCGATATGATAGGGAGGGCAAGCGGCGGTGCCGAGGCTCTTCATTTTCTCCACGAGGAAAGGCACGAGCTTTTCGGGAGTAAGCAGGGCCTTGGTCTCCTGATAGAGGTAGGTCTTATTGGCCGAACCTCCGCCCTTGGCCACGAAGAGGAACTTGTATTCGTTGCCGTCGACGGCATGGAGATCGATCTGCGCGGGCAGGTTGCAACCGGTGTTGACCTCGTCGAACATAGTCAGAGGAGCGTTCTGCGAGTAACGGAGGTTATCCTCCGTATAGGTCAGATAGACACCCTTGGAGAGGCGTTCCTCATCGCCTCCGCCAGTGTATACATTCTGTCCCTTGTTGCCGTGGATAATGGCTGTACCGGTATCCTGGCAGAACGGGAGCTGACCCTTGGCGGCCACCTCGGCGTTGCGCAGCATGGTAAGCGCTACGAACTTGTCGTTTTCACTGGCCTCGGGATCGTGGAGGATTTTGGCCACCATCTCGTTGTGCTCCCTGCGGAGCATGAAAGCATTGTCGTGTGTAGCCTGTCGGGCGAGCACGGTGAGGGCCTCCGGATCTACGACGAGCATCTCGTGGCCGTTCCAGTCCTCGGTCTTCACATAATCGGATGTCAGATGATAATACTCCGTTGTGTCGGCCGACATCGGAAACATTTCCTGGTATCGGAATGGTTTGGTTGCCATAGTCTGATATGTTTATATTTGGATATGATTGGCAAAGTTAGCAAATTTGGCATCATAAAGCAAAACTTTCAGGGGGCTATTCGTGTTGGAATATTAAAAAGCATCAACAACACCGAATAAACATCAACAACTATGCTGAAATCAGTAGTCATAGCATCGATAGCCCTTGCATCGCTGTCGTTAACATCCTGCGACGAGACCGCTCGTCTGGCAAAAGATATCCAGGGCAGCTGGTGCGGCACGCCCGAGCGTATGTCGGACGACATGTCGGGCACTACAGAGATCGTGGAGACATTCAATTTTGTACGCGATACCGACAAAAACGGCGGCCCGATCATCATATCGGCCATGATAAGCGCATCAGGCCCACTCCAGCCGACCGACCAGATAGTACAGTCATACGCTCTCACAGCAT
>ERZ825324.2650-NODE-2650-length-18165-cov-3.687300_pt1 | contig 18165 bp, 19 predicted proteins | sample MGYA00519859_ERZ825324 | MGnify/ENA primary metagenome ERZ825324 (study PRJEB31778, sample SAMEA3449198) | human gut metagenome | biome: human gut; feature: human-associated habitat; material: faeces | place: United Kingdom | collected 2010/2012 ... | reverse complement strand
CGTTGGACCATCAATTACACAGTATGAATTAGAAGTTAAATCAGGAACAAAAATAAGTAAAATTAAAGCATTAAGTAGTGAGATTGCTCTTGCACTAGCAGCAACAGATGTAAGAATACAAGCACCTATTCCAGGTAAGAGTACTGTTGGTGTTGAACTACCTAATAAAATATCTACAGGTGTATCATTCTATGAAATGATGCAAGAACTTTTAAAAGAAAATTCTGATAATAAACTTCGTGTTGCACTTGGTAAAGATATAATGGGACAACCTATATTTATGGATATTAATAAAACACCACACCTTTTAATCGCAGGATCAACTGGTTCAGGTAAATCAGTATGTGTTAACTGTATTATAAGTTCAATACTTATGAGAGCAAAACCAGATGAAGTTAAATTAATAATGGTTGACCCTAAAAAGGTTGAACTTACTATGTATAACTGTATCCCGCATTTATTAATGCCAGTTATAACAGATCCAAAAAAAGCATCAGCAGCACTTCAAAAAGTTGTTGATGAAATGGAAAAAAGATATGAATTATTTAGTGATACAAAAACTAAAAATATAGAAGGTTATAATGCTAAATTAAGATCACAAAATGAGTTATTACCAGTTGAATCACAAAAACCATTATTACCTTATATTGTAGTATTAATTGATGAACTTGCTGATTTAATGTTAGTTGCATCAAAAGAAGTAGAACAATCAATAATGAGAATTACACAAATGGCAAGAGCTGCAGGTATACATTTAATAGTAGCAACTCAAAGACCATCAACGGATGTAATTACAGGTGTTGTAAAAGCAAATATACCATCTCGTATATCATTTGCGGTATCATCACAAATAGATTCAAGAACAATACTAGATCATCCTGGTGCTGAAAAATTACTAGGTAAAGGTGATATGCTTTATGCACCAATGGGAGCAACTTCTCCAACAAGAATACAAGGAGCATTTATTTCAGAAGAAGATGTTGAAAAAATTGCAAATAAAACAATTGAACAACAAAAAGCAGTATATGATGAAAACTTTATGAAACTTGATGAAGTTGGAAGTAAAACAAGTATTGATAAAGATGATGTTGATAATGATGACCCATTATATAATGATATAGTTGAGTTTGTTATATCAACTAGAAAAGCAAGTGCATCATTACTTCAAAGAAGATTTAAACTTGGTTATAATAGAGCAGCAAGAATAATCGATTTACTTGAAGAAAGAGGTATTATTGGACCTGCAAATGGATCAAAACCAAGAGAAGTATTGGTAGATAATGATGAGGAAGATGAAGAATAAGAAGGAGTACATAAATGTTTGATAATATAGAAGATGAAATAATGGATGACGCAGAATATTTAACAATTGTAAATCCTATATTAGAAAATAAAGAATTTCAGAAAATTGGTGGATGTATTCATCATGGTACAACAAGACTTTATCATTTAATGAGAGTATCGTACTATTCATATAAAATAGCAAGAAAATTAAATCTAGATTATGAAAGTACTGCTAGAGGAGGAATTATGCATGATTTCTTCTATAATGAAAATGGTGGAGCAACTATTGATGGAATAAAATCTACATTTACACATAATAAAATAGCTGTAGAAAATTCAGAAAAATATGTTGGTTTAAACTTTAAAGAAAAAGACATTATATATAAGCATATGTTTCCTTTAACTTTGAAGTTACCAAGATATAAAGAAAGTTATATAGTATCAATAGTTGATAAAGTTGTTGGTACTGTAGAATTTTGTAAAAAACTTAAATTAAATGTTAAATTAAGTGGTCTTACAGTACTAATGCATTTTATAATATTTTATAGAGGATGAATTGTTTTATCCTTCTTTTTTTGTTATAATGTAAAAGAAGGAACGTGATGATATATGGCTACACCATATCAAAATGTTGCTAAAGCAGCATTAATAAATTGGAATGGATTAAGCGAAGATGAAGCAATTTCAAAAATTAATAATGAGTCTATTTCTGAACTTGAAAGTCAAGTATATGCAATGAGTTCAATGAAATATGCAGTTATTGGAATTTCTAAACAGATAGGATTAAGTGAAGAAGAAACAACAAAGTTTTTTGATGCAGTTATAAATGGACCAGAAAATGCTGAAATATTTAATACTGTTAAGGCTAAATCTAAAGATTTCTCAGAAGAAAAACAATTAGGAGTTTTATCTACAATTCATGATGGATGGGTTATTGATAATTCTAATGAAAAAACATTTAATAAAAAATGTGATAGAAAACAACTTAGACAATATGCTCCTTTAGAATTAATTGGTTGGAATGAAGTAAAAAGTGATTTATTGTTTTTAAATCCAATTTTAAAGTCAATAGACGTAAATGTTAATGAAAAAAATTTGGAACAGTCATATCATAATAGAGTTGCAAATTATATGAATCAAATGCAAATTAATAATCAAGAGGATTTAACAAATTTGGTTAAACAAGGCAAAGATTATTATCCAATATTACCTGAAGAATTAGAAAGAAAATTAAAATTAATGAGTCATATAGTTTCAGAACAAATTGAACAAAATTGGAATGAAAAAGATTTAGAAACATCTCAAATTTTTAATGAAAGAAAAAAACAATATAAAATGAGTTTATAAAAATTGATAGAAATATCAATTTTTTTCTTTTTTTAGGGGAGTTTTAACTAGAAAAAGAGAATAAAACATATGAGAGGATATTTTTAGGTAAAGGAGTACAGAAATTTAAAAAATATTCTTATCCTAATGAAAGGAGGAAAATATGGAAACATTTTATACATGTAAAAATGATCGAGCATTTAAAGAAGTATTTTTAAATCCAAATAATGGTGATTTATTAAAAGCATTACTTGAATTTATTCTTAAAATAAAAATTGATGAATTAGAAATTAAGAAAACAGAATTATTAAGTGGTAATGTAAATATTAAAGACAAAAGAGTAGATGCAATAGTGCATACTGGTAATAAAAAGATTGAAATAGAAATTAATTCACAAAATAAGGATTATCTTCATACTAGAAGTACCGCATATATTTGTAATATATATCAGTCTAATGCAAATGTGGGTGATACATATAATGAAGACACTGATATAATTCAAGTAAATTTAACATGGGGATTAGGCAGAAATAATGATGAAATGAAAATATATAAGATAATGAATGAAAAAGGTGAACTATATGTTAAAAATTTCATAATATATGAAATAAATATGGATTATTATGATAAAATTTGGTATAGTAAGAATAAAGAAGAAATCAAGAAGAATCAATATATGATAATGCTTGATTTAGATAAAAAGGAGCTAGAAAATATGCAAAAAGATAAGATAGTAGATAAGTATATAACAAAGGTAACAATAGTAAATGATGATCCAGAATTTCAAAAATATATGAGTGAAGAAGAAGACAAAAGGAAAATACAAAATAGTTTACTTTCAGAGGCTAAAGAAACTGGTTATACATCAGGTATTAATGATGGTATTTCTAAAGGAGAAAATAAAAAATCTATAGAGATTGCTAAAAACTTATTATCAATGAATATGTCACTTGAGGATATATCAAAAGCAACAGGTTTATTAATTGAAGAGATTAATAAATTAACAAAATAAAATGTATTGTAAAGAGTGCTGTAAAGCATTCTTTTTTTATTTACATATATATTTATTTTTGTTAGACTTAAGGTAATGATAGGAGGAATAAAAATGGAAAAAAATAATAAAGGATTAATTATTCTAGTAGTTATTTTAATTATTATGGTATTATCTCTTGGAGGATATATAGTTTATGATAAACTAATAGATAATAATAAAAATGATGTGGTGGATAAAACAGATGATAAAGTAGATAATAATGAAGATGATAACAAGGTAATTCAAGATACAAAAGAAGAAAGTATTTTAGGTGATTATTTTGGAACAAAAATAATTAACATTGATCAAACGCATATAACAACAGAAGTTAGCATGAGATTAATTGATGAAAATAATGCTATGCTAAAGGTATCTATTCCAGAGGTAGATGTAAGTACATATCTTGGAACATATACTAAAATGGAAGATGGAACACTTAATTTCTCATTTAACAAAATAATTTGGAATTCAGGTGAAGTAACTGCTTTAACTCCAGTAAAAAATATTTCTTTAAAAGAAAATAATAAAGAATATACTTATGAAATGAAAAATAGTTTAACAAGCAGTTCAGATACAGTATTATTATCAAAAACAACATCTTCAGAAGTAAAAAAAGATTTAGATGATGCATATCAAACTTTAAATAATAATTAAAATATATGAAGCATAAATGCTTCTTTTTTCTTTCTTTATATGTTAAAATTAATAATGTAGGTGAAGAAAATGGATAATGTATATTTAATATATGGTGATGAAGAATTTTTAATAGATAAAGAAATAAAAAATATTATTAATAAATTTAATTCAAGTATGGAAAATGTTGCTAGATATAATTTAGATGAAAGCAATGTAAGAGAAGCAATAGAAGATGCATGTACAATAAGTATGTTTGAAACAAATAAAATAGTTATATGTGAAAAATGTAACTTTCTAACAGGTGAAAACAAAAAAGAAGTCAATCATGATATTGACTCACTTATTAAATATATAAATAATCCATTTAGTGATTCAGTTCTTATATTTGTTGTTAGAAATCCAAAATTAGATGAAAGAAAAAAGGTAGTAAAAGAATTAAAAAAATGTTCTAAAGTAATAGAATGTAAGACTATAGAAAATTATAATTTAAATAACTATATTTCAAATTATTTTAAAGCTAATAATTATGAGATATCACAAAGTGATGTAAAACTTATTATAGATAAAGTAAAATATGATCTTGCTAATATCATTAGTGAATGCGATAAACTTATGATGTATAAAGATGAAAACAAAAAAATAACAACAAAAGATATAGAAGATGTTGTTATTGATAATATAGAAGATAATATATTTTCACTTACTAATGCTATTATGGATAAAGATATAAAAAAAGTAATTAATATTTATAATGATTTATTACTTATGGGTGAAGAACCTATTAAATTAATTGTTATGATAGCAAATCAGTTTAGACTTATACTTCAAGTTAAATTAATGGTTAAAAATGGTTATAAAGAAAGAGATATGGCTAGTGAAATAGGAGAACATCCATATAGAGTAAAACTTGCATCTAATGCTAGATTTACAGTTAAAGAACTAATTACTTACATAAAGAAGTTACAAAAATTAGATTATGATATAAAATCTGGAAATATAGATAAAAACTTTGGACTTGAATTTTTCTTACTTAATATATAAAAAGAGATTAATCACATATAATAATGTTTTTAATCTCTTCTTTTATTAATGATTCATCATATATAGATGTAACTTTAAGTTCATATTCTAAATCTTTATTAAAGTTTGTATATATAGGAATAGTACATTCTTTTTTTATTTTATTTAGATAATTTTTACCATTTTTATTAAATCCAAGTACTCTTATATAATTAATTTCTTTATTTTTTTCTTTATCTTCTTTAGTAAATCCAACTAATATATTTAAAAGTATTCTCTTAATTTTACTATATGTATATCTTTTAGACTTTATATTCATTATAAGTTCATCATAAGAATTAGATTCATATATTACTTTTTTAATTCTGTTTTCTATTCCTTCATTAACGTCATTATATTTATTTAAGTCATTAATTTCACTCATTATTTTATATTTAAGTAGTGGGTAATAATCTTCAATAAAGTATTTTTTTTCTTTTAAACATTTATATGTATCTTTTGGTACATATTTTTTTATACTTCTTTTATTTATATTTTCTCTAATACTTGTCGCACTTGTTATATACTTTGTTAGAGTTTTATCATTATAATTATTGGTTCTTTTAATAGTTATAGGTGTGATTTTACTATTTAATTTTTTTAATGCCTTAACATAGGATATTCCAAGTAAATCATTAGAACTATCACTTAAATTAATATTAAAATCCTTTAATGCTTTAGATAAAGCAGTAGGATAGTTAATGCCATTATCAAGTAATTCTTTTACTCTTTCTTGATATTTTTTATCATCTTCAATATTTACTATATTTTTTATATAATCTATATTATCTGATTCACTACCAAATACAAGATAGTCAACTTTTAAATAATTAAGTATAGAACATGCTCCAAAAGCAAATGTATCCGCAGATTGATTAGTAAAAATAAAAGGAAGTTCTATAACTAAATCGATATTATGATTAAGTGCTATTTTTGTTTTATTCCATTTATTTATAATTGATGCATCTCCTCTTTGAGTAAAATTACCGCTCATAACAAGAATGGTAACTGAATCAGAAAACATTTCTTTTATTTTATTTATATGATAAATATGTCCATTATGAAATGGATTATATTCACAGATGATTCCTATACTTTTCATACACTTTCTCCTTTTTTTCTTATTTTATCATTTATAGTAGTTATAAGCAAGGTAGGTTATAACTAATTCTTAAATTGATATCAAAATTATTGATGATATAATATACTTAGTTAGGAGTGATCTTATGGTTAATTTTTATATTAAAGGAATGTCAACTACTAATGAAGAACAAGAAAGGATTATTAATAGTTTTAAAGAACAAGGAATAGATGTTATTCCTGTTATTGATGATTATTCCAATTATTCTATTAAAACAATAGAACCTTCTATTGAAAAATTTATAGAAGAAAATAATCCAAATAATGAAAAAGTAAATTTAATTTGTCATTCAATGGGATGTAATTTTGGATATTTAATTAAAAGAAGAGAGAATATTGATATTAATAAGTTGATATTTGTTTCTCCAGAATTTGTTAGTACAACAAAAAAAGAAAAAGAAGAAATTAAGAATAAATATAAGGGTATTGATTATAATAATGAATCTAATAATACAAAATTGAATTTACATAATATAATTTTACATTATAAATCACTAAGAAAAGTAATGGAAACTTTAACTGACTTTGTATCTTGCAATATGGATACACTAATCATATATTCGAAAGGTGATATATTTGTAAATCAAAATTGGGTAAGTTCTGTAGGAAACTATGTTGAAATTGATTCTAATTCTCATAATCCCTTGTTAACAAATAAGGAGACTTATGAAGAAATTTCAGAATATATTAAAAAGCCACTTACACTAGTAAAATAATTATTAAATATAAAGTTTTTACAATATTAAACAAGAATTAACCCATTATGAAAAGGGTTAATTTTTGTTTTTACGTTTAAAATTGACATTATAAATATTCATGATATAATATATCCTTGATTTTTGGGGAGTGGTTATATGATTAATTTAATGTCAAATACTAGAGAAAAACAAATAGAACAATTAAAACAAGTAAAAAAAAGTCTTCAATCAATGAATGAAGAAAAATGGAATAGAAAATACAAATTAGCGAAAATCTATTATGAACATTATGGAAATTTAGAAGTTTCAGTTAATTTTAAAACAGTAAATGGGTATGACTATGATGAAAATGGTGTTGCATTAGGAATGTGGGTAGCGAACCAAAGGCAAGCATATAAATGTAATGTTGTTAATAAGATAAGTGAATGGCAAATAGAACAATTAAAGCAAATAGGGATGCGATTTGAAACAAAAAATAGAGAAGAAGAATGGAATAAAAAATATGAACTTGCAAGATTGTATTATGAACATCATGGAAACTTAGAAATACCACAGTTCTTTAAAACGTTAAATGGATATGAATATGATGAAAATGGATTCGAAATTGGAAATTGGTTAAGAAATCAAAGGCAAGCCTATAAAGAAAACAGAATGAGTAAAAAACGAATAATATTATTTAAAAAAATAGGAATGAGATTTGAAACAAAAAATATTGAAGAAGAATGGAATAAAAAATATAAACTCGCAAAAGCCTATTATGAACATTATGGTGATTTAGAGATTCCAATTAAGTTTAAAACAATAAATGGCTATGAATATGATGAAAATGGTATTTCATTAGGAATGTGGATATCTACTCAAAAACAATCGTTCAAAGGACAAACAAATAACAAGTTAGATGAAAAACAAATAAAGTTATTAAATCAAATTGGAATGAAATGGTTTTCAGATAATATAGATGTAAAATTTCAAAAAGAAGAAATGAATGAAAAAAATATTAATAGAAAAAAGATAGAATTATATAATAGACTTATAGGATATCTAAGTAAATATAAGACTAATGAATTACCTTCAAAAGAAGAGATAAATTCAGAACTTATAAAAGAATTAGATAGACCACTAAAAAGGTAATAACAAATGTTTACAAGAAAATTGACCTGCTTTATAAGCAAGGTTGATTTTTTTTAAGTTTTACGTTGTTTTTATGGTACAATATATAATATATGAGGTGTTAGAAAATGAATAATTATGAAATATTAGGATTATATGATCATAATATAAGAAGTTATGAAAAAGTAAAACAACAATTTAAAAAAGATAATATAGCGGCAATAGTTCATGCAACAGGAACGGGAAAAAGCTTTAATGCATTACAATTAGCGTTAGATAACAAAGATAAAAAGATAATATATGTAGTACCATATGGATCAGTAATAGAACATGAAAAAGAATTAATAGAGCAAAATGAAACTGTATCTTTAGAAAAAAATTTTCCTAATTTAGAATTTAGAACATATCAAAGTTTCATAAATATGAGTGATGATGAAATTGCAGATTTAGATGTTGATTTATTAATTCTTGATGAGTTTCATCATATAGGAGCGCCAGTTTGGGGTCAAAGAATAAATACTCTTGTTGAAACACATGAAGATTTACAAATATTTGGAATGACGGCATATACAGTTAGAGATAGAGGAACAGCGTATGAAAGAGATATGGTTAATCCTGAAAATGATGAGTTATTTTCTAATAAAGTAGTAAGTAATTATGATTTGTGTGATGCCATGATAGAAGAAGTATTACCAAAACCAAATTACAAAAGTGGATACATATATTTAGAGGAAACTTGTGAATATTTAGAAGATAAAATTAATTCATTAAATTCTAATTCTGCAGATTATAAAGAATTAGAACCATTATTAAGAGATTTGAAGAAGAGAGTTCATGAAGCCCCAGGAGTAAGCGATATATTTAAAACTAATATTAAACCAAATGGAAAATACATATATTTTTGTCCACTTAATCCCGAAAACGGAGTAAATGATATGGATAGTATAATGTCTGAAGCAAGAAATTGGATTCATGAAATGGGACTAACAGAAGATGATTATGAGTTTTATATGACAACAAGTGATATGGGCATTGATGGCAAAAGAAATAGAGAAGCATTTTATAATGATAAAGACCTAAATCAAAATGATACAAGTAATAAACTTAGAATAATGTTTGCCATAAATCAATATAATGAAGGAGTACATGTTCCAGGACTTGATGGAGTAATAATGGCAAGAAGTACAAAATCTGATATTATATTTTTTGAACAATTAGGAAGAGCATTGTCAGCTGGCCATGATACCGAAAAAGAATATGAAGAATATAATTTAAAGTCAAGAAAAGAGTTAATTGAAGAGTGTAAAAGAAGAGAATTAACATATAATGAATCAATGTCAAAAGAAGAATTGATTGAAATTTTACTCGCACCAATAATAATAGATTTATCAAATAATATTGGATTTATTAAAGAATTAGAAACAAATCTAAAAGATAGAATAAAAGAGTACACAAGTTCAGAAAATAATGGAAAAATAAATGTTCATTTAAAAAATGCGTCATTTGATATAGATATGATAAATGAAGATTTATTTAAAATTCTTGAATATGTGCGAGATAGATTAACAATAACATGGATGGATAAATACGAGCTAGCGAAAGCCTATTATGAACATTATAAAAACTTAAAAGTACCTGCTGATTTTAAAACAGTAAATGGTTATGATTATGATGAAAATGGAATAGCATTAGGAAACTGGATTTATACTCAAAGACAATCATTTAATGGACAGGGTACTGGAAAAATATCAGAAGAACAAATAGAACTATTAAAACAAATAGGAATGAGATTTGAAATAATAAATAAAGAAGAGGAATGGGAAAAAAGATATGAGCTAGCGAAAGCCTATTATAAACATTATGGCAATTTGGAGGTACCAAGTGAATTTAAAACAATAAATGGATATAAATATGATAAGAATGGAATAGACCTAGGAGGCTGGATTCGTAGTCAACGAAAAGACTTTAAAGGTAGTGATGGTAGAAAAATATCAGAAGAACGAATAGAACTATTAAAACAAATAGGAATGAGATTTGAAACAAAGAATAAAAAAGAAGAGTGGAATAAAAAATATGAACTAGCAAAAGCATATTTTAAATATCATGGCAATTTAAAAGTACCTGCTGAATTTAAAACGATAAATGGATATGATTATGATGCAAATGGTGTTTTATTAGGATCTTGGATAAAACGTCAAAGAAGTGCATATAATGGGAAAGGGAAAAATAAAATAACAAAAGAACAAATAGAGCTATTAAGTCAAATAGGAATGAGATTTGAAATAAAAGATAAAGAAGAAGAATGGAATAAAAACTATGAACTAGCGAAAGCCTATTATGAACATTATCATAATTTAGAAGTACCTTATGACTTTAAAACCAAAAATGGTTATGATTCTGATGAAAAAGGAATAGCATTAGGAAGTTGGATATATCGTCAAAGAAAAGCATATCAAGGACAAGATAAATGTAAGATAACAGAAGAACAGATAGAACTATTAAATCAAATAGGAATCAAATGGTTTTCAGAAGATATAGATATAAATCTTCAAAAAGAAAAAATAAATGGAAAAAATATTAATAGAAAAAAGATAGAATTATATAATAGATTTATAGACTATGTAAGTAAATATAAAAATGATGAATTACCTTCAAAAGGCGAGTTAAATTCAAATTTTATAGAAGAGTTAGATAGACCATTAAAAAAGTAATAATAAATGTTTAAAAGAAAATTAACCTGCGTTAAAACAAGGCTAATTTTTTTAGCTTTACATTATTTTATGATACAATATTAATATATAAGAGGTGAAACAAATGCAAAAATTTTATGGTAAAATTGAAAAGGTATATATACCAATAGAAAATAATCAAGATGCAATGTTTTCTGATAAAATAGGTTTTATAATAAAAATAAACGGCAAGTTATATAGATTTGAAACAGAACAAAATGAAGAGAATTCTCAAATTTTAAGAGAAGATGAAGTTGTTGTCATTATTCAAACGGTTGATAATCATGATTTCTTTGATGTAAGGAAGTTGGAGAACGAATAAATTTATTAAATCAAATTGAAATGATATGTTTTAGTTGAAAATATGGATATAAAACTTTAAAAGACGAGTTAAATTCAAATTTTATAGAAGAATTAGATAGACCACTAAAAATGTAATAATAAATATTTACAAGAAAATTGACCTGCTTTATAAGCGTGGTTGATTTTTTTTTCATTATAATATATAATTAGTATGTTTGGAAGTGATAAATGTGAATATTAACTTAACTAAACTAATTACAAATTTAACTGATGAAATTAAAATTGATGATGAAGTAACTATTGATGACAAACTTTTAGAAAATACAGATATTAAAAAAATTAGTAAAGTAAAAGTAAAGGGTAATATATATCCAGAAGGAAGTAATTTTTCTGTAAACTTAAATATAAAATGTACATTAACCCTTGTTTGCAGCATATCACTAAAGGATGTTGAATATAATATTGATATTAATGTTAATGAAATAATTGGAGAAAATGATGATATTTTAGAAGAAAATAATAAAATTATTAACAATTCTATTGATTTAATTCCAATTATATGGCAAAATATTATATTGGAAGTACCTTTGAAAGTTGTAAGCCCTGATATTGAAGTTAAAAATATTAATGGTGACGGATGGAGATTTATAACTGATGAAGAGGTTGTAGAAAAAGAAATTGATCCAAGACTCGAGAAATTAAAAGAATTCTTAGGTGAGTAAAGAGAGGAGTGTAAGAAAATGGCAGTACCATTTAGAAAAATCTCAAAAACTAGAGGTAGAATGAGAAGAACTCATTATAAAATTGAAGCTAATGGAACAGTAAAATGCTCAAATTGTGGTGCAGATATTAGATCACACAGAGTATGTCCAGAATGTGGTTTTTATAAGGGTAAAAATGTAGTAGAAAAAGAAGAAGCAACTAAATAGTTGTTTTTTTTCTTTCTGCTTATTGATAATAATTTTTTTATTTGATAAAATGTATTTACATAAAAAAAGGAGAAAACTATGAAAAAGGGAAAATTATTTGTAATATCTGGACCAAGTGGTGTTGGAAAAGATACTATTGTAAATGAATATTTAAAAGAAAATGATGCACATTTATCAGTAAGTGCAACAACAAGAAATCCAAGAGAAGGAGAAATCCATGGAATTCACTATTACTTTTATACAAATGAAGAATTTGAAGATAGAATAAAAAAAGGTGATTTCTTAGAGTATGCAACTTACAATAATTGTTATTATGGAACACCAAAATCAAAAATAGAAGAAAAATTAAATGAAGGAATAAATGTAATACTTGTAATAGAAGTACAAGGTGCAAAAAAAGTAAAAGAATTAATAAAAGAAAGTGTACTTATATTTATACTTCCACCAAGTATTGAAGAATTAGAGGAAAGATTAAAAGTACGTAATTTAGATAGTGAAAAAATGATTCAAAATAGATTAAAGATTGCAGAAGAAGAAATAAAAGAAGCAGGATTCTATGATTATGTACTTGTAAATAAAGATGTAGAAGGTGCGGTAAATAAACTTAAAATGATAATAGATGAAGAAAATGAAAAAGATTAAGAAGTAAAATTATTTCTTAATCTTTTTTGCAGTATAATAAAGTTCTTCAAGTTTTTCATAAGTTGGACAAGAAAGTTTACTTTTTAACTCATCAAGTAAATTCTTTGGTTCACCATAATAAAACTCTTTATAATATTTTTTAATATAATCATAAATTATTTCATCCTCATTATTTTTAAGTACTATATTATTTTTTTTCGCATATTCTTTAATATGGTTTATAGATAGTTTATCAACATAACTTTTTAAAATAAAATCATTCAAATTTAACACCTCTAATAAAAAATATGTTATATAAAGGAAATTATGAAGCAAAATAATTATGGAGGATTTTTTATGGAAAACAAGGCACTAAATAATAGATTAATTATAATTTCAATTTTTGTTTTTTTATTTTTTAGTGCACTTACACTAAAACTTGTAAATGTTCAAATAATAAATAAAGATAAATATAAAAAGAGTTTAGATGATATAAAAGTGGATGAAGTATATAGTACATCAACTCCAAGAGGTAGAATATTTGATAGAAATTATAATTTACTTGTAGATAATGTTGGAGTAAAAACAATATACTATAAAAGAAAACCAGAAACAAGTACTAAAACTCAAATAGAATTAGCGTATAAAATGGCTGATAAAATAGATCTTGATTATAGTAAACTTGCTAAAACTAATTTAAAAGAATTTTATCTTGTAAATAATAAAGACAAAGTTAATAAAAAAATAACAGAAAAAGAAAGAGAATTATTAAAACAAAGAAAAATTACTATATCAGACATAAATAATATGAAAATGGAAAGAATTACAGATGAAGAACTATCTAATTATGATGAGAAAGATAAAAAGGCCGCTTATATCTATTATTTAATGAATAAGGGCTATTATTATGATGAGAAAATAATTAAAACTTATGCAAGTAATGAAGAGTTCGCATATGTATCAGAACATGTAAAAGAACTAAATGGATTTAATGTTAAACTAGAATGGGAAAGAAAATATTTATATGGTGATACATTTAAAACTATTTTAGGAAGTGTATCAACTAATGAATCAGGTATTCCATTTGAACTTAAAGATAAATACTTATCAGAAGGTTATTCACTTAATGATAGAGTAGGAGTATCTTACTTAGAATATCAGTATGAATCTCTTTTAAAAGGAGATAAAGCAACATACTTATTAAATGATGATAATTCATATACAGTTATAAAAGATGGAATAAGAGGAAATGATATTGTTTTAACAATAGATATAAATCTTCAAAAAGAAGTAGAACAAATATTAACTGAAGAAATAGTAAATGCTAAAATGAATAATGCTAATACTACTTATTACAATGGTTCGCATGTAATAGTTACCGAACCTAAAACTGGTGAAATACTTGCAATGGCAAGCAAACAAGTAGTGGTTAATAATGGTGAATATAAAGTATATGATAATACTCCAGCACTTTTAACTAATCCAGTAACTCCAGGATCAATTGTAAAAGGTGCATCAATGAGTGTTGGATATAAAACAGGAGCAATAGATATAGGAACAAAGATGCTTGATGAGTGTGTAAAAATAAGAAATACACCAGCAAAATGTTCATGGACAAAAGGTCTTGGTTATTTAGATGATGTAAAAGCACTTGCATATTCATCTAATGCATATCAGTATAAAACAGCAATGAAAGTCGCAGGAGCAAATTATTATTATAATGGACCACTTGCTGTACCAGAATCTGCTTTTGAAACATATAGAAAAGTATTTTTAGAGTATGGACTTGGTGAAAAAACTAATATAGATTTACCAGTTGAGTCATATGGATATAAAGGTACAAGTTATGAATCAGGTCATTTACTTGATATGGCTATAGGACAATATGATACATATACACCAGTTCAAATAGCAAGTTATATAAGTACACTTGCTGCAAATGGTAATAGGTATAAACTTCACCTGCTTAAAGAAGTTCATGAAAAAACTAATAATGAAAAAATGGGTAAAGTAATAAGAACAGTTGAACCAGAATTAATAGGTACAGTAGATTTAGAACAAAAATATAAAGACAGAATAAAACTTGGTTTTGAATCTGTTATGAAGAGTTTAGGATATGGCTATATGGGAACAGTTCCAAGTCCAGCAGGTAAAACAGGTACCGCAGAAAGTTTCTATGATTCAGATGGCGATGGAAAGATAGATGTACCAACAATATCAAAAGGATTTATAGGATACGCACCTAGTTATGATCCTAAGTTTGCTATTACTGTTTTATCTCCTAATGTAAGATACAGTACAACATCTGAATATACTTCTCCAGTAAACAGTAAAATAAGTTCAAGAGTATCAAATAAAGTATTTGAAATTTTAAAATAATGTGATATAATTAGTTAGTATATGAAAAAAAGGAGGAGTTACTAATGGCAAACGGAAAGAAAAAAGAAGCTAGAGGACATGTAGCTTTAGAATGTACTGAATGTAAAGAAAACAAAGGTTTATCAAAAGAAAATTATTTTGTTTCAAAAAATAGAACAAATACACCAGATCGTTTAGAATTAAATAAGTATTGTCCTACTTGCAAGAAACATACAGTTCACAAAGAAAAGAAAAAATAATAAGAATATATAAAAAGGATTAAAGGGATAATTATGAATAAGGTAGTTGTAGTTGGCGCAGGAAATGTTGGAGTTAAATACGCTGCAGCACTTATTAGTACAAACTCTAACATTGATGAGTTAATATTAGTTGATATAAATAAGGAAAAAGCAATGGGTGAAGCAATGGACCTTAGCAATACGCTTTATGCATTAGGTTCTAAAACTAAAATTAAAGCAGGTACTTATTTAGATGCAAAAGATGCTAAAATAGTTGTAATTGCGGCAGGTGCTAATCAAAATAAGAATGAAACTAGACTTGATTTAGTTAAAAGAAATAATAAGATAATAAAAGATATAACATTAAATATTGTTAAATCAGGATTTAATGGTATATTTTTAGTTGCTTCAAATCCAGTTGATATAATAACTTATTTAGTTAAAAAATATTCTAAATTTCCAGCCGGTAAAGTAATCGGTAGTGGTACTATGCTTGATACTAGCAGGCTTGCATATTTGATTTCAGATAAATTAGAAATAAATATAAGAGATGTTAGTGCATATATATTAGGTGAACACGGAGATAGCAGTTTTGCTGTTTGGTCAAGTGCTAAAGTTGGTTCTGTTTTGATAAAAGAAATATTACCACAAGATGAACTTGATAAACTTTTAGATAAAGCAAAATATATGGCATATAAGATAATTGAACTAAAGAATGAAACTAGTTATGGTATTGGAATGTGCCTAGTTAATATAACTAATGCTATATTGAATAATGAAAATAAAGTTTTAGTTGTTTCATCTCCATATGATGACATATACTTAGGTATGCCATCAGTAATTAATGAAAGTGGAATTAAAGGTGTTATGAAGGTGGAACTTACAAAAGATGAAGCTAAAAAATTAGAAAATTCCGCAAATATAATAAGACAAACAATAAAAAGTCTGGAGGAATAATTATGATGATAGATATAAATGATATAAAAAACGGTATGACTGTTATAGTTGAAGGTAATTTATATCAAATAGTTGATTTTTTACATGTTAAACCAGGTAAAGGTGCAGCATTCATGAAAACTAAACTTAAAAATTTAAGAACAGGTGGAACTATAGAAAAAACATTCAATACTAATATAAAGATTGAAAAAGCAAATATTTCTAAAAAAACAATGCAATATTTATATAATACTTCTGATATGTATTATTTTATGGATATGAATACATATGAACAAGTAGAATTAAGTGAAAAACAAATTGAAAATGAAAAGAAATATTTAAAAGAAAATTTAGAAGTTGAACTTGTATATTTTGAATCTGAACTTATAGGTTTAAATTTACCAGAAAAAGTAGAATACAAAGTAACATATACAACAGACGCAGTTAAAGGAAATACTTCAACAAATGCACTTAAAGATGCAACACTTGAAAATGGTCTTGAGGTAAAAGTACCTTTATTTATCTGTGAAGGTGATGTAGTAGTTATATCTACAAAAGATGGTAAGTATGTATCTAGAAAATAATAGAGAAATCTATTGTTTTTTTGTACTATAATATAAAAAACTTCATATATTTTATTAGTAGATATATGGAGGAATAGATATGATAAATAGAAAAAGTATTTGGATTTTAACATTATTTAGTTTAATTTTAGTATTAAGTGTGTATTATATAACAATGCCGTCAGAATTTTTAGAAACAGCAAGTAAAAATGTTGATAACAGTAAACAAACTAAAGAAGTAACTAGTACTAAAGAAAATGAAATAATATCTACTTTAAAAGTTGAAAATGAGAAAGAAAGAAATACAAAAATAACTGAACTACAAACAATTCTGACTAAAAAGGATGCAACTAGTGAAGAAAAAAATAATGCATATGAAGAATTAAAAACAATAAACATATTGAAGGGTAAAGAAGAAGAAATTAGTACTAAAATAAAAGATGAATTAAAATTAGAAAATTTTGTTAAAATAAAGGATGATCAAGTTAGAGTAGTAGTTATAAAAGAAAATCAGGATGCAAAAATTGCAACTGATATAATGAATTTAGTTCAAAGTAACTTTGACTCAAAAATGTATATATCAATTAAATTTCAAAAATAACTTTAGGGTTATTTTTTTTAACATAAAAAACTTTTTTACATATGATAATATGAGTAATTATATATATACACCTCTAAAGAGAAAGTGAGGATAAAAATGAGCAAAGGAATATTAACAAAAAGAGAAAGAGAAGTGTTTGAACTATTAATAAAAAATTATACAACAAAAGAAATAGCTGAGAAACTAGGAATAAGTGAAAAAACTGTTAGAAATCATATTTCTAATGTTATGCAAAAGCTAGGTGTCAAAGGAAGAAGCAGTGCTGTTATTGAACTACTCAAATTAAATGAGATTTCTTTATAAGAAAACTCATTTTTTTTAAAATTAAGCATATAATTTTTTAGGTGATATGAAAATGATAAAAAGATTTTCTATGAAAAAAATAAGTAAATATACGATTCTTTTATTAGTAGTCTTTTTATTTTATTTGTTTCCTACTAAAGAAAAATATGATTTAGATAAAGAGGTTAGTAAGGAAGTAAATATTAATTATCATGATATTTATTTAATTGACAAAAATAATTATGTTGCTAAAACTAATATTCAAGTTTCATCCTTAAAAAAAGATTTACTTATAGATGAATTAATAGAGGCAATGAA
>ERZ825324.2648-NODE-2648-length-18171-cov-3.592846_pt1 | contig 18171 bp, 15 predicted proteins | sample MGYA00519859_ERZ825324 | MGnify/ENA primary metagenome ERZ825324 (study PRJEB31778, sample SAMEA3449198) | human gut metagenome | biome: human gut; feature: human-associated habitat; material: faeces | place: United Kingdom | collected 2010/2012 ... | reverse complement strand
TCGGGGGTCGCGGCTGATGTCGACCATCGGGCTGAACGTCCAGTTGATGCCCGACGCCGACATCTCGACGGCCGCCGTGCGTGCAGCCGCTTCTATGGCAGGGATGTTCCAGGTGCACGACATGCCGAGCGGTATCGGAAATACGGTCTCGAAGCCGTGGATCACGTCCATGCCTATCAGCAGCGGGATGCCGAGGCGTGATTTCTCGACGGCGAGCTGCTGCAGGGCGCGGATTTTCTCGGCCCCCCTGATATTGAAAGTGCCTCCGATCTTGCCTTCGGCCACGGCTGCTTCGGTGTTGTGGTCGATGACGGCGCCCGTCATGATGTCGCCTGAGGAAGGTAGATTGAGCTGTCCTATCTTTTCTTCAAGCGTCATCTTCGACATGAGGCTGCTGATGAAACTGTCCATCTTCTCGCGCTCCGCTGTATCGGCCGGCGTCGTGGCCGATACTGACGATGCCGATATGAAGGCGGCGGTAGTCAGCACTGCTATATTTTTCATGTGATACTGGATTTACTGTGAAATTCTCTGATTGGTTGTGGTATATATGACAAGCCAGCCCGGAGCCGTGATGGTGGCACGACTGCGGGCTGGATTTATGTTGCCTTATATGGCGCTGATCAGTTGCCGCTGGCGGCGGAGTCGTCGGTATCCGGAGCTTTGTCGATCAGGTCGAGGAACTGGTCAAGCTTGGGAGTGACGATGATCTCCGTGCGGCGGTTGCGCTGGCGGCCAAGCTCGCTGTCGTTGTCGGCGATAGGATTGAATTCGCCGCGGCCGGCAGCCGAGAGACGCGAGGGATTGACGTCGAAATCGTTCTGGAGCACCTGCACGATCGACGATGCTCGCAGAGCCGAGAGATCCCAGTTGTTGCGGATATTCGTGCGGTGGATGGGCACATTGTCGGTATTGCCTTCGACAAGCACGTCGTAGTCGCCGTAGTCCTTGATGATCTTGGCGATTTTCGAGAGGGTCTGCATGGCGCGTTCGTTCACCTCATAGCTGCCCGACTTGAAGAGCATGTTGTCGGCAAGCGATATATAGACCACGCCCTTGAGCACCTTCACGTCGACCTCCTTGAGCTCCTCGCGCGAGAGCGAGCGGGTCAGGTTGTTGGTCAGCACCATATTGAGCGAGTCGCTTTTCGACTTGGCCTGCACGAGCTGCTTGATATACTGGTTGGAAGCGTTGATTTCATCGACGAGTTTCGAGATGTTGATCGATCCCTGCTGGTTCTGCAGGAGGCTCTGGTTGAGCGAACCCTGCATCTGCTCGTAGTTGCGCTTCAGATCCTCGTTGTTGCGGCGGGCCTGTTCGAGCAGGGTCTCCAGGCTGCGGGCGTTGGCGCGGCTTTCGGCCAGAGCCACCTGCGATGCGTTGTAGTCCTTGGTGAGCTCGTCGTAGCGGTTCTGAAGAGCGGTGTACTTCTTGTTGGATGTGCAGCCGCTGGCCATCATGACGGCTGCGGTGCCAAGAATCATAACCTTGAAAATGTTCATATTGCTGATTGATTTTGGTTTCAGTTGCTGATAATTATAACGTTGCGGGCCTGCGGGCGGTTCATTTCACTTCCCAGGTCTCGCCGGCGAGAATCATTGATCTGAGCGAGTCGAAGCCGTGGGCGGCGCGCACCTCCTCGACCTGGCGGTCAACCTCGTCGTTGTAGACCGGAGCCTCCACGTCGCGTATCACGCCGATGGCGAGCGGCAGATCGGTGCCGTCCATCATGGCGAGCTGCTGGTGCAGGAAGTTGCTCTTGCAGTGGGCGTCGTGGACGAGCACGTCGTCGATGGTGTAGCCATCCTTGCCGATCTCCACGGCCTTGAGCAGGAAGCCGTCGCGCACGAGGCCGCGCTCGTTGTCCTTGCCGAAGAGCATCTTCTGGCCGTCGACAAGGTGGATCGTGCGCTCGGCGCGGTGCTCGCGGTCGGTGATGAAGTTGTGTATTCCGTTGTTGTATATCACGCAGTTCTGGAGTATCTCCACCACGCTTGTCCCATGGTGGCGTGCGGCTGCCGTCAGCACCTCCTGCGAGATCTGGAGCTCCACGTCGATGCTGCGCGCAAAGAAGTTGCCGCGCGCGCCGAATACGAGCTCGGCCGGTATGAACGGATCCTCCGTCGTGCCGTAAGGCGACGTCTTCGACACGAATCCGCGGGCGCTCGTGGGGGAGTACTGACCCTTGGTGAGGCCGTAGATCTTGTTGTTGAAGAGGAGCATGTTGATGTCGATGTTGCGGCGCACGGCGTGGATAAAGTGGTTGCCTCCGATGGCGAGGCCGTCGCCGTCGCCCGAGATCTGCCATACGGTCATCTCCGGATTGGCCACCTTGAAGCCGGTGGCTATGGCGGCCGCTCGTCCGTGGATTGTGTGGAAGCCGTAGGTGTTCATATAGTAGGGGAGTCGGGAAGAGCATCCGATACCCGATATGACGGCCGTACGGTGGGGCGGCACGCCGATGGCGGCCATGGCTTTGTGGAGTGAGTTGAGTATGGCGTGGTCGCCGCATCCCGGACACCAGCGCACGGGCTGGTCGCTCTTGTAGTCGGCGGGAGTATATGCTGTGTTGTCCATTGCTTCTGGATTATTGGTTTAACGGTTGTCGTCGATGATGGCTCTTACCTTTTCGGCCACTTCGCTGACCATGAAAGGCTGACCCTGGACTTTGTTGATGCGGCTTATCGCTACGTCGGGATACTTGGCCTGCAGATAGTCGGCAAACTGGCCGGTGTTGAGCTCGGCCACGATCACGCGGCGGTAGCGGCGAAGCACCTCGCCCGTATTGGCCGGCAGAGGATTGATGTAGCGGAAATGGGCGAAGTCCACAGCCACTCCCTCTTTGGCGAGGTCGGCCGCGGCCGTGCGCAGATGGCCGTAAGTGCCTCCCCATCCCACCAGCAGGGTGTCGGCCCCGGGCTGGCTGATGACGTCGAGAGCGGGTATGTCGTCGGCTATGCGGGCTATCTTTTCGCGTCGGGTGTAGACCATGCGCTCATGGTTGGCCGGGTCGTTGGATATCGCGCCGGTGTTGTAGTCTTTTTCCAGTCCGCCTATGCGGTGGGTGAGACCTTCCGTGCCCGGGATGGCCCAGTAGCGCACCTTTGTGTTCTCGTCGCGGTGATACGGGCGCCATGCGCTCTCGGCAGCGGCTTCGGGCGATATGTAGTGGGGGCGGATGGCGGGATACTCATCGTCGTCGGGCACGCGCCATGCCGATGAGCCGTTGCCGATGAAGGCGTCGGTCAGCAGTATCACCGGGGTCATGTGCTCTATGGCGATGCGGCACGCCTCGAAAGCCATCGTGAAGCAGTCGGTGGGAGTGGCAGGAGCCACTACGGCTACAGGGCTCTCGCCGTTGCGTCCGTAAAGCGCCTGCATGAGGTCGGTCTGTTCGGTCTTGGTGGGGAGGCCGGTCGAGGGGCCGCCGCGCTGCACGTCGATGACCACCAGCGGCAGCTCGGCGATTACGGCCAGTCCGATGCCCTCGCTCTTGAGCGCAAGTCCGGGGCCCGATGTGGAGGTGACGGCCAGATCGCCGGCGAAAGCGGCTCCTATGGCGGAGCACACACCGGCTATCTCATCCTCCATCTGGAGGGCTTTGACGCCGAGATCCTTGCGCTTGGCGAGCTCCTGGAGTATGTCGGTGGCGGGGGTGATGGGGTAGCTGCCCAGGAAGAGCGGGCGCCCGCTCTTCTCCGACGCCATGATGAGACCCCATGCGGTGGCGGTGTTGCCGTTGATGTCGGTGTAGATGCCTTTGCGCGCCGGTTCCGACTCTATGCGGTAGGTCGACACGGTGGCGTGTATGTTGGAGCCGTAGTCATAACCGGCGTGGATCACCTTCTCGTTGGCCTCGAAGATGGCCGGTTTTTTGGCGAATTTCTTCTTTAGGAAGTGCACGGCTGCCGGCAGCGGGCGGTCGAACAGCCAGCATACGAGTCCGAGGCAGAAGATGTTGCGGCATTTGAGCACGCTCTTGTTGTCGAGGCCACTCTCGGCCAGGGCGGCCTTTGTCATAGTAGTGACGGGTACCTCCAGCACCTGGGCGCGTATGCCCAGCTCGGCGAACGGATCGTCGGTAGTGAATTTTGCCTTGTCGAGATCGGCCTGCTTGAACGAGTCGATGTCCACGATGATCACTCCACCCTCCTTGACATATTTGCAGTTCTGTTTCAGGGCGGCAGGATTCATGGCTACAAGTACGTCGCACTGGTCGCCCGGAGTATGCACTCCGGTGCCTACGCTTACCTGAAAGCCCGACACTCCGCCGAGCGATCCCTGCGGGGCGCGTATCTCCGCCGGATAGTCGGGGAAAGTGGATACCTGGTTGCCGATCCCGGCCGACACGTTGGTGAAGATGTTGCCAACGAGCTGCATGCCGTCGCCGGAGTCGCCAGAGAAGCGGACCACTACCTTGTCGAGGGTCCTCACGTTTGTCTCTTCTGTCATGATGCTTATGCTTGCGATTGCACTGTTTGTTGATTACTTTTCCAGTATTTTAAGGTCGGAGTGTGGCCGGATCTCATTTCTGTCCGTTAAGATCCGCCATGCTCTCCCGTTTCATGGTGCGCCGGAGCCTTCCGCTGCAACGCGCCGCAAAGTTAAGTAAAAATTATTGAATAAATTACCTAAAGTTCATTCACTTTGTCGGCAGATCGTCACTGATCTGTCGCGAAGGTGGCCGACGGCCTCGATTTCCCCGCTGCCGGGAGGCTTTTGGCGGCGATTGCAGTTTTTAACGCACGCCCGGCCGTTGTCACATCTTTTTTATGTAAATTTGCGGCGTGAATCTCCTGTAACCCATTAAAAAGCGATTTCCGACCGATTATGAGTGAACGACTGAGCGACCTCTGGAGCTGGACCCGACGCTACGTCAATCTGCCTTTCGTGCTGATGACGGGAGTACTCGTCTATGTGCTTTTTTTTAATGACAATTCCATCCTCGACAATTACCGCTATCAGCAGGAGATCGACAGGCTGCAGGCGGAAATAGCCGCCAATTACGACACGCTGCGATATTACGAGGCTCTCAACGAGAGGCTCCGCACAGATCCCGAGACGATGGAACGCATCGTCCGCGAGCAATACCACATGCAGCGTCCCAATGAAGATATATTCCTTGTAGAATGAACAATACGTCATCTCAGCGCCTTTGGGCGCAATGGATCGCCGTGGCCGGACTCCTTCTTGTTTTTGCAGCCACGGCACTCCCTCTCCTTAAAGTCAGCTCCGGCATCTACCGGTGGATTTATGCCTCGGGCGCTCTTCTGGCCATAGCGGGCCGTGCCTGCGCCAAGTCGCCGTCCGACGATCTGAGGGTGCGCAGGCTCTGCCGTCTGGAGCTCTGGGCCGCCATAATGTTCGGTGCGGGGGCTGCCTTCATGTTTATCTACCCGTGGCAGACCGACTGGATGGCTTTCACTCTGGCCGGAGGCGCGGTGGAAGTGTATGCCTCTCTGATGATACCCCGGGCCATGCGCCGGGCTTCGTCCAAGGGTAAAAAGAGTTAAAAGCCGTTACTGCGGCTTCACACTTTCCCCATAAAGCGACATTATTCAGCGGAAATTGTTAATTTTGCGGCGAAATGTCACTCAACCTCACCATAGACCAGGGCAATTCGGCCGCCAAGGTGGCCCTTTGGGACGACGGGGAGCTCCTCGACCAGATCGTGGAGCCGACCATCACGTGCGCCCATATGAAGCGTTTTCTCGCGCCCTACGGGCGTCCGGCCAACGCCATGCTCTGCTCCGTGTCGGCAAAGGAGAGCCGTCTTACCGACATCATCGCCAAATATGCCGATAACGTCAGCCGGCTGACCAACTCCACGCCACTCCCCATCACCATCGACTACCGCACCCCGTCGACTCTCGGCACCGACCGCATAGCGGCCGCAGTGGGAGCGTGGGCTTCCTTTGCCGGACAGCCTCTGCTCGTGGTCGACGCCGGCACGGCTGTGACATACGACGCCGTCACTGCCGACGGGCATTTTGTAGGCGGCAACATCGCGCCGGGAATGCGCATGCGTCTCGACGCGCTCCACCGCTACACGGCGCGTCTCCCTCTTGTGGAGGTGCCCCGCACCATCGCCTACGACACATTCCTCGGATTCGACACTCCCTCGGCCATGATTCTCGGGGCCGTCTACGGCATAGTCGGTGCCATCTCCTATTACAGGGCGCATCTCCCGGCCGGCACCCACACCGTATTGTCGGGAGGGTGGGCGCAGGAACTCAGCAAGCTCATTGACTTTGACGTGACTGTCGACACCGATCTCGTCAGCCGCGGACTCAACAGAATAATAACCTACAATGAACATAAATAGCAGACTCGCGGCCGCCATCGCAGCGGCTGCAATAGCATGCGCATCGCTTTGCGCACAGACCACAAGCCCGTATTCACGCTTCGGATTCGGCACTCTCAGCGACAATGCCACGTCGGCACAGCGGCAGATGGGCGGAGTGGGCTACGCGCTCGGTTCGGGCCGTTCGATCAATGTGATGAACCCGGCGTCGTATTCGCGGATCGACTCGCTGACCTTTCTTTTCGATATGGGTGTGGATCTGACGTTTTTCAACCGCACTCAGGACGGCGCCAGATTCAGCGACAACGGCGGCGGACTTGAATATGTCACGATGCAGTTCCCGATAAGCAAGCGTCTCGGAGCGAGCTTCGGACTGTTGCCGTTCTCTTCGGTGGGATATGCGTTCGGATCTGACATCAACAACGGTTCCTACTCCCATCAGGGTTCGGGCGGTCTCAACCAGTTCTATGTCGGAGCCGCCTACAATATCTGGGGCGGTCTGTCGGCCGGACTGAATTTCTCATATCTCTTCGGCACCAACAACAACGAGGTGTATATCTACCCTTCAGGCGGCTTCTCGTCGCTTTTCCGGCAGGAGTTTCAGGTGCGAGATTTTAGGTTCCAGCTCGGACTGCAGTATGAGCAGAAGATAGCCACCGACCGATATATAGGAGTAGGACTGGTTTTTGCGCCCGGCAAGGATCTCCTGGGGCATGCGCGCCTGATAAAATATGACCTGTCGAGCAACGAGGCCCCCGACACGGTGCAGAGCATACGCATGCGTCACAATTTCTCATTGCCCTCCACCTGGGGTGTCGGCATCAACTACCGCCATGCCAACCGTCTGCTTGTCGAAGCCGACTTCACCTATCAGCCCTGGGCCAAAGCGAAGTTCTCCCAGATGGCTGATTTCCCTCCGACTGTCTATGCCGACCGCTGGAAGGTGGCTCTCGGCGCACAGTTCCGTCCGCGTGAGCGCGGCAGCTATTTCCAGTCGGTCACCTACAGGGCCGGAGCGTTTTTCAACCGCGATTATATTACTATCGGCGGCAACAATGTCCGTGAATACGGTCTGGCGTGCGGATTCGGATTCCCCACCTACTCCACCAAGAGCATCATCAATCTCGGATTCGAGTACCGCCGGCGTCAGGCGCATCCGGAGGTCATGGTGAAAGAAAACTATTTCAGCATCACTCTCGGCATCAATTTCAACGAGATGTGGTTCTTCAAACGTAAGATCGACTGATGCCCCGGGCGTCGATGCGGATATTGCCTGTTGCGGCCGGAGCGGCGCTCGCGGCGTGCTCGTGGTGCGCGGTCTCCTGCGGAGGCGACGACCACCGCGAGTATACCGCCAACGTCGACCCGGAGTTTGTGGCCACTATGACCACCACCGATGTCAGCACCCTGATATCCGACTCCGGCATCACCCGCTACCGTGTCGTGACTCCGCTCTGGCTCGTCTACGACGAAGCCCGCGAGAGCCGGTGGCGTTTTCCTTCGGGACTCCACCTTGAGCGTTTCGACGATTTCTTCAACCGCGAGGCTACCATCGACTGCGACTCGGCCACATATTTTAAGGTCAAACAGCTATGGAGGCTCGACGGACATGTCCGCGTCACCAATATGGCGTCGGAGCGGTTCCTTACCTCGCAGCTTTTCTGGGATCAGAGGCGCGGCAAGGTCTATTCCGACTCGTTCATCCGTATCGAGCGGTCCGACCGCATCATGGAGGGATACGGTTTCGAGTCAAACAACTCCATGACCGATTTCAAGGTGCGCGACGTCTCGGCCATTCTCCCGGTGGAGCAGTTCTCGCCGGGATCTTCTCCGGCTGATTCCCTGTCGGCTCCTGCGGTCGCCGAAGCTCAGCCCGACACCGTCGGCTCACGCCGCCGTCAGCCGCAGCGTCTCGGCCAGCGTCATGCCTCGCCCGATTCCTCCGCCGCACGTCCGGCCCGTGCCGTCAAAAATCTTCCTCAGCAGCCTCAGCCTACCACCCCTGCGCCCCAGCGTCCACGTAATATTAAGCTCAACGACCAACAATGACACCTGTAGCCTGGCTTGTACTCACCATCGTATCTCTTGTGTTCTCCGGACTGTTTTCCGGCACCGAGATCGCATATATCACTTCCGACCGCGTCCGAGTGGAGCTCGACGTAAAGAAAGGCGGACTCTTCAGTCATATCCTGAGCCGCTTCTATTCCGATCCGGATTTCTTTATATCCACCATACTGGTAGGCAACAATATAATGCTTGTGGTCTACGGCATGGGAGCCGCATTCTTCATCGAGAAGTGCTGGCTCGCCCATTACAATCTCAACCAGGCCGTAGTCCTGATCCTGTCTACGCTCATTTCCACCGGCGTCATTCTCATCACCGGAGAGTTTTTCCCAAAGGCCATATTCCGTATCAATCCCAACACGTCGCTGCGCATTTTCGCATTGCCGATATATCTCTTCTACCTTCTCCTCTGGCCCATATCGGCTTTCACATCGTGGCTATCGCGCACACTTATGAAGCTGTGCGGCTTCAGGAGTGACTCCCCACAGACAGGCATGCTGTCAGTGGGCGAGCTCAATTCCTATCTCGACCGCACGATCGACGACGTCAATCCGCAGAAGACACCGGTGGAGAATGAGGTGAAGATTTTCCACAACGCCCTCGACTTTTCCACAACCCACATCCGCGACTGCATGCAGCCGCGCAATGAGATAGTGGCCGTCGACTTCTCCACCACCACGCGCGACGAGCTCAGCGCCCTCTTCACATCCTCCGGACGCAGCAAGATAGTGGTCTACGACGAGGATATCGACAATGTCAAGGGATATATCCACGTCAGCGAGCTCTTCAACCCCGAGAACGACTGGCGCAAGGCCGTAAAGCCTGTGGTTTTCGCTCCGGAGACACTCCTCGCCAAGAAGCTCATGCAGCGCCTGCTCGCCGAGAAGCGCTCGATGGCTGTGGTGGTCGACGAATTCGGCGGCACAGCAGGACTTGTCACTCTCGAAGACCTTGTCGAAGAGATATTCGGCGACATACAGGACGAGCACGACACCTCGCGCCCCATGGCCCGCGAGATCGAGCCTGGAGTATATGAATGCAGCGGCCGCATAGAGATTGAGACCCTGCGCGAGACATGCCACGTCGACATACCCGAGGATGACGACTACCAGACCCTAGCCGGCTATATCCTCCACTCCGTAGGCGCCATCCCTGCCCAGGGAGAGCAGATAGAGATCGAAGGCCTTCAGTTCACCATCGTGCGCCGCACCGCCACTCGCCTCGAACTCATACGCATCGCCCCGGCCAAAGCCGAAGATGCCCCCTCCGCCTGACTTCCGCCTGATTATCTTAGATTAGCTAAGGTAGCTATGGTAGCTAAGATAGCTATAATAGCTAAAATAGCTACCCATTATTTTTTTCAAAAATTTTCCCTCAAAAATTTGGTTTATTTAATAAACCGATTTATCTTTGCATCGGATTCGAGAGCATAATCGCGCGCAAAGCTCTCTTATTTTTTCAAAATATGGTTTACTCCATAAACTGATTTATCTAATCGTTAACTTGTAAAAAGATGGAAGACAAAAAACTGACTGAAATCGAGAGCATCGAACTGATCACCTTGATGATCAACCGCACCAAGGAGCGCTACATCGGCAGCGGCAACATCATGCTCCTCTGGGGCTACCTCGTAGTAGCTGTCACTGTCCTCGTATGGGTAATGTTTGAAATCACCCACAATCCCGCATGGAACTGGCTCTGGTTCGCCATTCCATTCGTAGGCGGTATAGCCACTCCGCTTATGGACCGCAGGGAAAAGCTCCGCAAAGGCGTCACCACTTATTCCGACATGATCACTGACCGGCTATGGACGCTCTTCGGCCTCTCGGAAATGGTGCTGATAGTGCTCTGTCTTGTCGCGGCCTATTGTTTCGCCGTCAACTGCTGGGCCGCCATGCTGGTGTATTCATTCATCGTCGCGGCCTTCGCCGAGATAGTCCAGGGCATTGTCGTGAAGGAGAAGAGCCTCGTCGCCGGAGGAGGAATAGGACTGTTTCTCGGCATTATGACGCTCTGCTGCGTGGTCGGTCGTGTTCATTTGTACGCCGACTGGTTTCTGCCTCTGTTCATGCTCGGATTCGTGTGCATGATGATTGTGCCGGGCCATATTCTCAATTATAAAATGCGCCGTAAATGAAGGAGCTCGATCCTCTGTTGCACTCGCAGTTGCGCCTCGCGGTCATGTCGATACTGATGAGCGTCGAGGAAGCCGACTTCGTATATCTGCGCGAAAAGACCGAGTCGACAGTCGGCAACCTCAGCGTACAGCTCGACCGCCTCTCAGCCGCAGGCTACATCACCGTTGAGAAAGGCTTTGCCGGCAAGCGCACCCGTACCCTCTGCCGGATTACTCCGCTCGGCCGTGCCGCTTTCGAAAGCTACGTCGACGCCCTCCGTCAGTATCTGCCCCTCTGAAATAGTCCAAAGTTCCCCGGAGGATCCGAGAGTTCCGATACTTCCGATTTCTCCGATCCCCCCTTACAAAAAATCCCCTTGCCGGGCTGCTCGGCAAGGGGATTTTATTATAGGATGATATTGATTATTCTTCGTCGATGCGGAACTCCTCGTCCATGTCGCCGTCGAAGTCGAGATCGTCGAGATCGTCAATTTCTTCGTCCGTCTCAGGCTTGGATGAGTCGGATTTGGATGACTCGGTGCTTTCCGATGCCTTGCCCGATTTTGTCGCGCTCTTTTTGCGGGGGGCGCCGTCGCTCTCGCGTAGGGCCTCCATGATCTTGGCCTCGATCTCATCGGCGAGTTCGGGATTGTCCTGAAGCACCTTCTTGGCGGCGTCGCGGCCCTGCGCAAGGCGTGAGTCGTCGTAGCTGAACCATGAGCCGCTCTTCTGGATGATGCCGTATTCCACTCCCAGATCCACCAGCTCGCCGCTGCGCGAGATCCCTTCGCCGAACATTATGTCGAACTCGGCGCGCTTGAAGGGGGGTGCTACCTTGTTTTTGGTCACTTTCACCTTGGTGTGCTTGCCAAGAACGTTATCGCCATCCTTGATGGAAGTGCTCGCACGGATATCTATGCGCACCGAAGCGTAGAATTTCAGGGCGTTGCCGCCTGTGGTGGTCTCCGACGGGCCGAACATCACGCCGATCTTCTCGCGAAGCTGGTTGATGAAGATGCAGGTGGTGTTGGTGCGGGAGATGGTGCCGGTCAGCTTGCGCATGGCCTGCGACATCAGGCGTGCCTGGAGGCCTACGTTGCGGTCGCCCATGTCGCCTTCGATCTCGCTCTTGGGAGTCAGGGCGGCAACGGAGTCCACCACCAGTATGTCGATGGCCGACGAGCGGATCAGCTGCTCGGCGATCTCAAGGGCCTGCTCGCCGTTGTCGGGCTGCGAGATCAGCAGGTTGTTGACGTCAACGCCCAGTTTTTCGGCATAGAAGCGGTCGAATGCATGCTCCGCGTCGATGATTGCGGCTATGCCTCCGAGCTTCTGCGCCTCGGCTATGGCGTGGATGGCGAGGGTGGTCTTGCCCGACGACTCGGGGCCGTAGATCTCGATGATGCGGCCGCGGGGGAAGCCGCCGACGCCCAGAGCATAGTTGAGGCTAACAGAGCCGGTGGGGATCACCTCCACGTCCTCGATGTTGTCGTCGCCGAGTTTCATGACGGCTCCTTTGCCGTAGTCCTTCTCGATCTTCTGCATCGCGGCAGCGAGGGCTTCGAGGCGCGCTTTCTTGGGGTCAACGGCCTCTTTATCTTTTTTTGTGGCAGTCTTTTTCTTTTCCATGTTGTCTTTACGGTTTGAGGGTTGCAGGCCGAGGGACATCATGCCGCCGGCTCACTGCAAAGTTACGAATTTTATTGGGCAAAAACTATGCACAATGCAATTAAAAAAGTCTAATCATAACTTTTTTCGCTATGTCGCCGAACAATCCACAACGCCCGGCGTTTTATTGGTACATAGCAAAATTACTTTTTCCATTGCAAGAAATGTGATAATGATTGGTTTATTATCTAAGCGAGGAGACGTTGTGAAAACATCTCCTCGTTGCCTTTTTATATCGGCCGGTTCATTATGACTCGCTCCCACGGCTCTGCGGCAGGCTCTCGCAGATGATGGCTGTCAGCTCGGCAGCGGTCAGGCCGGGGATGCACGCCGCCGTGTCAGCGCCTTCGAGAGCGGCTGCGATGGCATCGGGCGTCGGCTTGATGCCGGTCAGGCATCCGAGCAGCGCAGTCTCCGGGTCGGTCAGGGCGAAGAAATCGCCCGACAGCTCCACTCGCTCTATCAGTCCGTCGGCTCCCGTTATGATTCCGGGGCGGATCTCGCCGACCCCTTCGATGCGGCGTCCGGCGTCGCGGCGTCCGCGGCGACGGAAAAGCCATTCAGGGGCGTAATACTCCTGTTCCATCGTTTCTATTCCGGCCACGTCGGCTTGGGTCAGCACGAGCGTCCGGTCGCCGCAGAGGCTGTCTCTTACCGATCTCTTGAACTCCTCCAGTCCGATCGTAGAGTGTTCGCGGACGGTCGTGATGCGGCTCTCCACCGACTTCACTCCCTTCGACTGCAGCTTGGCACGCGAGGGGGTGATAGCCCCCGTCATGGTGGCAAGGTCGGCGTCATAGAGCATCGTGCCGTGGACTATGCTGCGGCCCGGCAGATGATAGAATGCGTTGCCCGACACCTTGCGGCCCGAGATCATTATGTCGTTGCGCGAGGTGTCGGCCGTGGCGTCGAGGCCTATCGAGCGGAGCATGGCCGCCACGCCCGAGGTGTATTCGGCGAAAGTCGTCACCACGTCAGCCGACGGGGTGATGTAGCTCATCATTATGTTGTTGCGGTCGGCATAGACGCATCCCCCTCCGCTTTTGCGGCGCACTACCCTGATGCCGTGGCTGCGGCAGAAGCCGAGGTCGGTCTCCAGCTCCACATCCTGATGTCGACCGCAGATCACCGTAGGGTCGACCTGCCACATGAAGAAATAGCTCTCGTGGCCCGGGCGCCGGGCGAGCCACTCCTCCATGGCGAGATAAAAAGGCAGAGGGCGGCCGGTATGGTCGCCCTCTGCGGGAAGTTGTGCGTATATCATTTGTTGGATATGATTTCGTAGACGGTGCACGGGCCGAGGAGCTTCACACGGGAAGTGTTCGCCTCCAGAGGCACGGTGACGAGCTGACGGCTGATCGGGGTGGTGCGCACCACGGCGCCCGTGCTGTCGAGCTGTACGAGCGTGCAGCCTGCGCCCGGATTGCCGAGCATCAGCGTCAGGCTCTTGGTGCCGGGCTTGCGGTCGAAGGTCATCGCGCCTTTGAGGACGTATTCGGTCGAGGGATCGTTGTCAAACGCTCTGACGGCCTTGGGGCAGCAAGCCTCAAGATTGATGCCGAGGCGCTCCGAAGTCAGCGGATTGACGTCGAATGTGCGGATCGCGAGCCAGTTGGACTTCGGCGAGTGTAGCTTGCGGATGCGCACGTAGCGTGCGTCGACGGGCTCGCCCTGCCAGTGGATCCTGTAGGTGCGCTGCATCGAGTCGGTGAGTGCTTTCCACTCTTTGCCGTCAACCGATGCCTCGAGTATCACGTTGTCGAAATAGTCCACGTCGTCTGTCGAATTGCGGCCCTGAAGTATGTTCACTTCTTCGACTTTGCGCACAGCGCCCAGGTCAAGACCGGCCCAGTGTCCGGCTTTCTGGGCGTTGCCCGAGTGGTAGTAGGTAGTCGAGTCGTTGTCGAGCATCGCCTTTGCCTGCGATGAGGCGAGGCTGCGGTAGGTGCCCACGCCCTTGTACATCGCCGGCACTTCGCCCGCCTGCTTGGTGTAGAAGGCTTCGAGCATGCCGTCCATGGCGTTCTGATAGAACGGCTGGAGCTTCATCGAGCCTGATTTGTGGGCTATGTAGGCCGCCTTCTCCTCGTCGCTCATGAGATTTGCGAGATAGGCGTCCCAGAATGCGGCTGCGTCGCCGCTCTCGTAGATCTTGATGAGGTCGAGCGTGCGGTTGCCGCGCTGGCCGAGTTTGGTGAATTCCGTCAGCCACGGCTTCAGCTCCTTGAGCAGAGCCTTGTTGCCGATCTTGTCCATCTTGCCCTCGACAGCCTCGATGGCCTTGAACTCCTTGCGGAGCGCGTCAAACTGGGCCGGAGTGTAGCTGTTGTAGGGGAATGTCACCGTCTCCCACGACTCGTCGCGGCGGTAGCCGGTCTCGGTGTCGGCCGAGTGGATGGCAAACTGGCGGTAGGCCTCGGCCTGCTCGGGGGCGAGCTCCGCGAGGCCGCGCTCCCAGTTGTCGATCGGGTTGTAGTCGGCAACGTTCCAGGCATAGTCGGCCACGCCGTAGAGCGCGAGCTTCGAAGCCTCGCCGTGCTCCATCGGGTTGCTCTCGATGCCCGAGGTCTGGGCAGCGGTCAGAGAGGTGTCAAGGCCGTATACCGGGCCCTGCAGCAGATAGTTGCGGGCATAGTCGGTCACAGGGTAGTTCCACCAGTAGAGGGCCGGACGCTTGATGCGCGTGTCGATGAACTCAAGGGTTTCGGGCGTCAGGTCGCTGCACACCACCGCGCCGGTCCAGAACACCTCGGCTTTCGGGTTGAGTTTCTCGCCGTAGATGGCCAGCTGCCCCTTCGGACCGGGATTGGCCCAGAGCTGCGAGTAGTCGGTGGGGCATATCATGAGGTTGGTGACATCCCCTTTCTTCTCCACGAAGTCGCGCGTCAGATCGTTGACAAGCTCGGCCTGGCGGTTGGAGTCGGTGCCGATACCCTCGATGTCGTCGAAGAAGAGAGCGAACGATCTTACCCCGAGGTCATACATCATGTCGAGCTTGCCGACGAGGCTGTCGTAGTCGGCCTTGTCCCAGCGGATATCCTTTCCCGGATGGATCGCCCACACGAAGTTCACGCGGTTGGCCTTGCAGGCCTCCACAAGCTCGTGGATCTGCTTCGCTTCCTTCTCGGGATAAGGCTGGCGCCAGTAGGGCGAGCTGTGATAGGGATCATCCTTGGGGCCGTAGAGATAGTCGTTCATCTTGTTGCGGCCGTAGAAGTCGATGAGCGACAGGCGCACCTCGTGGCTCCACGGCGTGCCGTAGAAGCCCTCCACCACTCCGCGGTGGGGCAGGTCGGGGAAGTCGGTCACCGTCAGATAGGGCAGCGTATGGTTGGCCGCGATCGGGCTCTCCACGAGCTGCCGCAGAGTCTGTATGCCGTAGAACGCGCCCTTGTCGTCATAGCCCGTGATAGTCACTCCGCGCTTGTCGACGGTGAGCTTGTAGGCGCCCTCCTTTGCCTCGACGCCCTGCTTCCTGGCGGCTTTGGCGCCGGTGACGATGGTCAGCGGCGTGCCCTGCCACGATGTGGGTATCGACGCCTTGAGCAGGTCGGCCTGGTAGCGGTCGTCACCTTTGAGCTTGAAGCCGTCGGCGAAATTGACTGTGCCGGCGTTGCTCACTTCGATGCTCTGTGGCGTCGGATTGATGATTATCCCCTTGTGGTCGAGCTTCTTGCCCGGCACGGCGAGATAATTCTGCACCTCCTTGCGCTGCGACTGGAGGTCGAATGTGTCCTGTCCCCACGCGGGCAGCATCGCTGCCACCGCCAGGGCTGTCAGGATTGACTTACTGATGGTCATAACGGGAAATGGTATTGATTTTACTTATTGTTGTTTTTCGGTCTTTGGCCCGCTGCCGCAGGCCTTACCGCAAAGTTACTCATTCTCCGCCAATTTCGCAAATCCGCTTCATTATCGCTCTCGAATCCGCTCAGATGGTATCATCCATGCGTAGGGCTATCATCCATGCGTAGGGCTGTACCCCCGGTGCAGCCGCCTCCTCGCCACGTCCGGTTTACCACCATCGTCCTCCCGGAGAAGCTATCATCCATGTTGTAGGGCTGTACCCCCGGTGCAGCCGCCGTCCCGTTCCGGGTAGGCCTCTCCCTGCGGCTCTTCTACGAAGAAGCCGTCCCTGCCTGTCCTCTATCCCCACCAAGGCATCGCTCCGCGCGCCATGGCGGGGTTAACCGAGGTCACGAGGTCTCCGACCTCTTCCGCCTCCTTCCCGTTTCTTCCCCTTCTTCCTTTCTCCCTCGGTCTATGCTGTTCAATTCGCGGTTCGCCCCCTCAGGTTGTAGGGCTGTACCTCCGGTGCAGCCGCCGTCCCGCCCCGTCCGGTTTACCACCATCGTCCTCCCGGAGAAGCTATCATCCATGCGTAGGGCTGTATCCCCGGTGCAGCCGCCGTCCCCGTACGGATGGGTTGCCACCATCGGAGCCGCGGAGCGGGCGGAGCATTGTTAGCCGGGGTTCGGAGCGCAGCGTAGACCCCGGACAGCATCAGGCCCTCCCCGTTCGGCCGAGCCCCGGAGGGCGCGAGATCAGCCGCCTCACGCATGGAGCATCATTCCATACCCTCGCTATCGCATCGCCATCGGGAGTGGTCGGAGACCACGTCACTTCTGTTATCCCCGCCATGGCGGGCGTAGCCACGCCTTGGTGGGGGATAGGTGCGACCGCGCTCGGCCTCTTCGTAGATGAGCCGCCGGGAGAGGCCCCGATAGAAAAATTCATCAAGGATGATTTACAGAACAATCTTAGCCAGTTTTATGCTTTGTTCGCCCGCTTTATCCTCATCCGAGATTATTCCATAGATTGTGTGGCTGTCGGTAGGATCCACAGCTATCTGATGGATCCGTTTGTCAGTATTGAAAAGCCTCACAGGCTTCCCGCTCCAGTCCCATTGGGCGATGTGTCCCGCGGTGATGGAATCCATCGGCGTACCATAAAACGCTCCATAGACCGATTGATCGTCAGCCGTCATACTGACAAAGCCCACAAGGGCATTATCATCAGGCTTATATACCCAACCCTGTTTGCTCACGAGTGTCGGGAAGAGATCTACCGCTCCGGTTGCCGTAATTGAAGTGTCATTGATATGGAAAAACTCGACTAATCCTCCGAAAACATTTCCTGTGGCGAAATTCCGTCCGTCAGGACTGACGGCGAGATGCCCGTGAAGCAGCTGTAGATCCCACAGATCCTCATCAAGCGGATAGTTGTCATAACGACACTCTATGGTATCGCCGGATACTATGAAATATCTGCCCGATAGAGGCTGAGTGCGCAGATCGTTTCCCTGCACGAGATACCTGTCTTGACCCAGACATCTGATCTTCACGTCGTCTCCGCCGGTACCCGTGATTATGCGCGAACCGTCATGACTGAAAGCCAACGAGCTGAGATTATGCCTTTCGAGTTTTACCAAAAGCCTCCCGGTCTCGACATCAAAGACAAGAAATTCGCCCGGATCCTTGCCCCTCTCGACGCCGGATGCGTTGACCACCTCTCCCGGTCCCTGCCCCCTCCGCACCATAATATGCGGGGCTTTTTCAGGATGAGCCTTTTCAAAAATCATCACCTCGCCTCCGACCGGCTTGCCCAAAACGTAGACATACCTGTCGTCGACCGACATATCCTGCGCACCGAATATTTCCAGATCGTCCGACAAAACTTCCCACCTGACATCCTCTACCGCAGGGAAAATTTCATTGACGTCGGCCGCATTCTGCGACGTACAGCCGGCGAAACCGCCGGCGCCCAACGCGGCTGCGATGGCAGCCGAGAAAAGAATTATTGTCATATTCCGTTTTGCTATTGGTTTGCAATCATGCATTTTGACAAAGGTAGCTTTTTTGTGACTTTTCTACAATACGCCCCCCTTGTTTTTTATGATGATGCCGTGGCGCATGTATACTCTTTACGCCACAGCGGGCAGGAGGGCGCGGGGGATCGCTCCCACGTCGCCTCTCCGGCCCGGCGGCATTGGCCGGCGCAGCCGTTTCTCTCAAGCTTA
>ERZ825324.2640-NODE-2640-length-18206-cov-3.475621_pt1 | contig 18206 bp, 21 predicted proteins | sample MGYA00519859_ERZ825324 | MGnify/ENA primary metagenome ERZ825324 (study PRJEB31778, sample SAMEA3449198) | human gut metagenome | biome: human gut; feature: human-associated habitat; material: faeces | place: United Kingdom | collected 2010/2012 ... | reverse complement strand
TATCAACTGGCTCTCCCCGAAGCGTTAATAACGGCATTACTTTTTACCTCCATAACATAACAAGATTTAGCCATTTTGTTTGTCAAAGCCTCCCCACATCGGGGAGGTTTTTTTGTGCTTTTTTTCGATGGGTGTGAATTTTTCGGGAGTACCATCATATTTATAAGTGTTAACAGATGTTAAACACCGAATAAATTCCGTAAGATGCTATGAAAAAACTAATTTGCACCATCATCATCGTTCTGGCCCTTGGGTGGGTTGGAATTGAGTATGTTCCGAAAAGACCGTTACAACTACCAATGAACTTATTGAGGACGCAAAACACACCGACTGGGTGAAGTGCGCCAAGGAATGCGAAACTATTGACACAACAGCAATCGCCGACACGATTAACACCGTGGGCGATGCAGTACGATGAACGTTTTACAGCCTTGGCAGACAAAGACCTCCGAAATTACTGGGGTTTTCTTTCTTCCATCAACAAGAAGTCCGAGGACTGCAAATTTGTGTTGTTCTCCAACTGCGATTGCTTTTCAAGCGTCGATTGTATTCAACGCAAATATGATGCGGACGGCGATTTTACCGAGTGTAATGTTGAGTTAAAAGGGCGCAACGTCGATATTAGCGCATATCCCGATTGCGTGGTCGACCTCTCAAAAATCCAATCGCTTATACACCTCGCCGACCAGACCAATAACGCCAGTTATGTCGTTGCGCTTTACTATCAGTCTGCCAAACTCGCAATCTGGCGCATCGACCCAGATACCGAGTATAAGGTTGAGAACAAAACCACCCTCAAATATTCAGCAGCGCCAGAGCAAGGGCAGACGGTGAAGCAAGTTGTTTCCCTCCCTCTTTCCGATGCGTCAATTCATTCATTCACGCCGATAGCATAAAAAAGGCCCCTCGCCAGTCGTTGACGAGGGGTTTGTTGTGCCTTGGGTTATTTGTTTGCGGTGTCTATCTCAACGACATCACCATTGCGGAACTTGATGGTTATTTTGCCAATGCGTTTGAATGGCTCTCCCTTCCACTCGACCCGCTCAATTACCTTGTTGAAAAACTCCGCTTTTTGGTGGGGTGTCATTTGAGGCTCGATGTGAATTTCGCGCCGCAACTCGGCAATCTTTTCCTCAAGCTCCGTATGGAGGGAGGACACGCGGCGAAACTCCCGCTCTTTTTCCTCCAACTTTACCCTCAACGCCTTGTGTTTTTCTTGGATAATACCAAGGAGGAAATCGTCGGTAACTTTGTCGAGTTGCATAATCACTTTGCGTATGTCTGCGGCAACCTCGTTGTATTCCTCCATCGACTTTTTGACTTCGACGGTGATATTTTTGAGCTGACGTTGGCAGTCCTTGATGGTGATTTGGCTCTGACCGTAATATTCACCGCTTTTCATTCGGTCAACGGCAGCATCGAAAACCGTATCAACCAAGTGGTCGGAGTAGACGTAATTGTTGTGGCAGGGCTTATAAACTCGGTTTGTAGTCCTTCCCGCATAAGTGCGATATAAGCAACGGTAAGCGAGGGATTTTTTAGCGGAGAGGGTTATTGACATCGGCAGTCCGCAGTCACCGCAAAAGAAAAGACCCTTCAGAGGGTTAAAGTGTTCCTCTTTCGCGATTATACAACGGTTTTGGGAGATACATTTGCCCGCCAGTTCAAACACCTCGACACTGACAATCGGCTCGACCTTGTGGGTTACCCCCTCGATTGTGCGCTCTCCGATGTAGAGGCGGTTGCGCAACATTCTGGCGACCTCGGTTGCTTGCCATAGTTTCAGCCCCTTGTTGTTGTTATGTGCGTGACCAGTCTGGTTGAGGTAGTCGGCAATCTTTTGGCAAGACTTACCGTTGCAAGCCATATCATAACAGAATTTTAACGCAAGCCTCTCCCGCTCGTTGATGCGGATAAGCGATTTGGGTGTCTGACCAAGTACATAATCGGGGTTGTCGTATTTCTCATAACCGAAGGGGATTTGGGATGAAGTCACCATATAGGGATTTGCACGGAGTTTGGCAACGCGGCCCGACTTCATTCTATCACGGATTTTCAAAAGTTCCTCCCTCGCCCCTTGTGCCTTCACCGCGAGCATGATGAATTGCACCAGAGTTATCGGCTTATCCTCGGTGTAAATCACATCGGGGTCATCGAGGAAGCACACGCCAACGCCGTTGTGTCGGAGGGTGTCGATGCGGGTGAAAATCACTTGAAATTCTTCCTCTCTGGTGATACGCGACAATTCGGAAACGACAACCAAATCACAATCCTCATTGGTGAGGTTGAGTAGTTTTTTTAGACCTTCACGGTCAGCCTTGGTGCCCGACGATTTTTCAACAATCTCGCCGACCAAATCATATTTGCGGAGTTTGCAGAAGTCAGCCGCCAACATCCGTTGACGTTCTAAATCTTGTTTGTCGGTGCTAACTCGGCAGTATGCGATAACTTTCATATTCTGGGGGTGTTATGTTTGTACCGCAAAGTTACAAACAATCCCCGAATGTTGCAACTCTAAACACAGAGGTAAACCTGTGTCGTTCCGACATTGCTATGAGTAAGCATCTTTGATATGGTGTACAAGTCGGTACCGGCAGCCAGTTGCAAGGTGGCATAGGTGTGTCTAAACCCGTGAAAAGTAATGTGTTTCGTAATCCCAGCCGACTTAATCCAATCTTTGAGATATAAAGGGAGAATGGTTTGTGTCAGTCCCTTGAATACTTGTCCCTCTGTGCGTTCACCACACAGGGCAAGGGCTTCTTCAGACAATGGCAGCACGGCTTCCGTCCTCGTTTTCTTGGTTACAATGTGCATACACCAGCCACCATCAGCACCCTTGATGATGTTCTCCCACTGCAAACGGATGATGTCACTTATGCGCAACCCAGTAAGGCAAGAAAAGAGAGCAGCCGACCTTATAACAGGTTTCTCACAAGGAGTGTTCGCAAGCATTTTCACCTCGTCAAGGGTCAGGAACTCACGCTTTGTATTGGCTTCTTTGGCGTGTTTCAGCCGTGGGGCGATATTTTCCTTGATACATCTTTCCTCGTATGCCTGGCGCAACACGCATTTCAACTTGTTCAGATTGTTGTTGGCGGTGGAAGCCATCATCTTGCTCTTGTTCTGTGTGGTGAGTGAGAGCATATAAGTGAGGTAGCCTTGACAGAAGTCCACTGATAGGTCATTGAACGTGCAACTGCCACCGCAATACTTCTCAAAGTGCTTGTAGGCGGTATTCCAATTTCTGAAATTATCATCGTCCGCCATCTTTGAGCGGAAGTATTCCAAGAAACTCTCCTTGCCCCTGTTGTGGTCAAGAAAGCCAAACTCCTCATTGATGATGGCTTCGGTTCTCTTGCACTTGATTAGTTCCGCATTGCGGAGCATGGTCTTGTTGAACTCCACCTCAAATTTCTCTGACGGGTTGGCATAGATGTAGATGCCGAGATATTCACGTCTTGTCGGTTTGCCTGTCTTAGGGTGTCTGATAGGTGGGTAGAAATCCAAATAAAGCGACACCTGCCCATTCTTGATAGGTCGTTTTCTGACCGTTACCTTTGTACAAATGTTTGTCATATCTTTGATGTTTTGATTATTGCTCTTGTTAAGGGGATGCTATACTTCACGTTTGGCTTTCGTGCTTGCGCTTTTCCGCTCTGATACCTTTCGGGCGGCATCCCAATCCGCTTTGAGATAGTACAGGCGGTTGCCGTGTATGCGCTTGGTTCTGACCCCATGAGTGAGGGCGAACCTGCGGACTTGGGTCTTTCCCAAACCGAACAGACGCATAATGTCGAAACAGGAATACCAATGCTCGGTCAGATTAGTGCCCAGCCGTTCACTTTCTTCTGCCATAGCCTTGTCCACTTCCGCTTTGGGGAAGCACTTGGTTGAATTGGCTTTGACACAAGGGATAGAGTAACGCATACGGAGGTTGTAAAACCGCCCATAGGTATAATTGAACTTTTGGCAAATCTCAGCCATTGTATAAAGGTCTCCACCGACATTTTTATCTTCCGTGAATGTGTCACGCACGGATTGTTTGTAGTTGGTCGATGGTATGAGCTGCCGTTTTGTGGGGTTGCTCTTTGTTTTCTTCTTTCCCTCTTGTTGAAAAGAAGAAACCTTGTCTGTATTCTGTATGTCTGCTTTCATCTTCTCTTTATTCTTTTTTATCTGCTTGGCGAATATCGAAGTATTGCGCTTGCAGTAGGTTGTTTCCTTAATCATCAAGAAGAAATCCTCTTTGGTGATTAGCGTAATGTGATACGTTATCTTGCAAGCTCTGAGTGTACCCTTGTATATCAAGTTGTACACAGTTCTGTTGCTCACTTGCAGAAGGTTTGCCACCTCTCCAATGGTGAGGAACGGCTTGCTTGGCATATCCCATTCTGAATGGGACTGACCTGTTAAATTCTGTTTAATATGACGGTCCATAATCGAAGAAATTTATTTGCACACTGTTGAACATTGTTGCACGCTGTTGAAAGGATGTCGTGCCGTGCGACCCCTCTCACGTGGTACAATGGCGGTACAAAATTACTCCAAAAAGGACGATTCGCCAATAGCCAAAATTTCGGTTTGTTAAAAATTATATCCTGTAAATCAGTATTTTATAACGCTAACTTTTGCTTCCGTTTGCCGTCGTTTTGACCTCCGAATCTTCATGTGGAACGACTTGCCGCTGCCAGAAGGCCCTAAACAAAAGAAGTTCGAGTTGTCAGTCAGCTTGTTGGCTCCCTCTTTTCCGGAGATGTCGATTGCCACCGGCACACCCTGTCGGTCGGTGTAGAATGTGGTGAGAGGGGTCTGTTCGCTCTCTTTCAGATGTTCTTTGAAAAATAGACAGAGCGCGGCATCACTCAGAGTCAAGAAAAGATCATAGTCCGGATTGAATGAATAGGCATTGCCGGGGAAGGAATCAATGAAGAGTTCCAACTGATTGTAGGCAGTTCGGGAGGGCATGATACCACACTCATAGAGTTTAGTTTCCAGAAAGGACGTTACAGGAGTAACTTTGTCAGCCGGACAACTCACTATGATGTTGAAGTTGGTGTTGACCAGAAGGGAAGAATCGACTGCGAGGACATTGAGGACTTCCTCAATGTCAGCCTTGGCGATCTTGTTGCTTGGGTCGGGCATAGAGCCGTGTCGTTTGGCTTTGCCTTGCAGTTTCCTCAGCAGCTTGCGCTGATTGGGTATCTGAATAACCTGGTTGAACACCACGCAATCGGCGTGAGGTACTTCGGCAAGAAATGAAAACAAGTCGGTAGCAACCGGATAGCCGTTGATGCTCATTTCGGTAAACGGTTTGACTACCGATGGAAGATTGATTTCATCAATATCTACCAGAGGATAAGAACGGATAATCTTATTCCCAATCCTCAGATATTCGTCTGACGATTTGAAATTTGTCATTGAGAAGGCTCCCGATTGGAAATGGAAAGCCATAAACCGGTGAATGTACTCGTTCACTTCCGGTTTGGTGAGTTTCCTATGCCGGATATTCTTTTCCGTAAGAATATCATCGACCTTTGCCACCTTAGAATGGAAGTCGAGCCATTTTTTAGGGTCATATTGGACGAATTGCCCTCTCTGAGCTTCCTGTGTGATAATAAGATATGAGGAGATTTCGGTAAATTCCCTTCCCTTGAAGTAATTGAAATAGCTTCTTGTCAGAAACTCCGCATTTTCCGGCACCTCATGATCATATTTCTGTCGGCAGAAAATATCCTGCTTTTGCAAGGCATATCCTTCGCCGAGAGTCTGGGTTATGTTGGCGAGTACATCTTGAAAGAGAAGATACTGCTCCGAGTCAGTGCAAAGCCGGAGCACCGGATTGGTCATCTCGAAAATGACCGAGGGGGAGCCCTTGGCGTCGAACAACACCACATTCCCGTCCGTTTCCTCCAGCTGTGCGAACAGGCCGTCAAGTATTTTCTTTTGTTGTTTAGCCATTTGTCAGCGTTTGAATAAGTTGTGATAAATGAAGATTTCACGGTTGCGTTTCTTGTTGTGAAGACCACCGCTTTGCTTGATGTAGATTGTCACCAGTCCGGCGACAGCGAGAACAAGCATGGCGATGAACCCGGCTAATTTGCCGAGTGCAATGGAAAACACGATGAAACCTACGAATGATACACCGATGGCCGCTGCCGCAAGTGTGAGGAATCTTCCGCGTATGCCCATAAACTCCAGAGGTTTCTGTAACCCTTTGAAAACCGGATAACCGTTGTTATTCATCGCCATGACTGTCTTGCTTTGCGTGAGGTCAGTTGAAGAAAAGGGGAAGAGCCTCGGACAGGGCGATGAAGGCAATACAGCCGCCAATCGTCAGCATGATAGTCTTTTTCACGTCCTGATCGCCGTTCTGTGAGCTCGACACCGAGCGCGTTACCGCATTTCTGCGGCACGTTTCACTGTGTCTGCTCCCAAACCGTACGTACATGTCTCCATGTATACGGCTTTCCAGTGCTTTGACTCGACATGTTGGCACTACATACATATTCATCTCTTATTATGGATTTTACGATAACATTCATCACATACTGCAAGCGTCTTGCGACCCATTTTGAGCATAATCTTGCCCCACTGCGTAGTCCCGTCAATATTACCGAGCCTTTTGGCATGGTACATGCGTAACTCAGTGTCGGCCTTACCGCACATCTCACAGCAACCGCTTTTAAGCCTTGCTATAAGAGTGACTTTCGGAAGGCGTTCCGCTTCGTCGCCTGTCTCCAGCGATTCGGCATCCACTACGGGCGCGGACTTCTTGGCAAATCCTTCGTTATAGAAAGTCACCGATGCACTTTTACCGTCCTGTCGTGTGAAATTCACTGTAAAGACGCCGTTATGAGTGTACTTTCTTTTCACTTTGGATGTCGACAGATTCAGCTTCTGTGCAAGTGTCCTGCACATGCTGTACTCCATCAGATAGCCAAACTTTGAGCATTGGCGTGCGCAGTTGGCTGCGATGCTGTAGTAGTGATAGAATCCCCTTATCTCGGAGTTGAACCGTCTTACGATTTCGTGTTCCTCCATCGCAATCAGTTTGCCGCGTGATTTAGGACACCAGACAGTCTTGCCGTCATGTTCCCTGTATTCCACGGCTCCGTACTTTTCAAGGGCTTTCCTGACAGTATCGGAGTTGAGCAGAAGTTGAACTTTACCCTTGTGATTGCGCTGAAGAATACCGTTTCTCGTGCGGCTCATCATTTCGGATGTTGAGACGGTTATGTCATACCCCAGGAATTTGGCGATATCCTTTCCATGGGTAATCAGTGTTTTCTCGGCCGAAAGCTCGAGTTTGAGCCTGTCGCGCATGAATGTCGCGATATCAGCTTTTATGCTTTCGCAGTCAGCTTTTGTTCCGATTACCCCGATAAGGAAATCATCCGCATACCGGGTGTAGACAATACGTCTGTAGCCAGCATCAATGTCGAGATGACAAGGCATGGTTCTCAACTTGGCCTGCATCACAGAGATTTGTTCTGCGAGTTCAGCCTTCTTGTTATCGTCAGTCTCTTTGCGGTACTTCCTCCTCAATGCGCATGTTTTCGTATTGAGATTGAAATATTCGGGATTGCATCCTCGTCCATTGCCTTTGTTGAATGTGGCGGCATAGGATTTCATGTATCGGTCGAAACGGTCAAGGTATATGTTGGCAAGTATCGGAGAGATGATGCCACCTTGGGGTGTTCCGTGAAACGAGTCATGAAATTTCCAGTCTTCCACATATCCTGCACGGAGAAATTTCCATATCAGACGGAGAAAGCGTTCATCGGCAATCCGCTCGCGCAGAATGTCTATGAGCATCGCATGGTCTATGTTGTCGAAGAAGCCCCTGATGTCTCCCTCGATAAACCATTTGACTCCCGTGAACGTCTTCTGTATCTGCGTCAGTGCGGTGTGGCAGCTCTTATGAGGTCTGAACCCATGTGAGCGGTCGGAGAACGACCCCTCATAGATGGCTTGCAGTATCATGCGGACTACTTCCTGCACCAGCTTGTCATTCCACGAAGGGATGCCGAGCGGACGCATCTTACCGTTCTTTTTAGGAATATAGGCTCTTCTCGCAGGATGGGGCGAATAAGACTCATCCTTGAGACTGTCAATCAACCGTGTTATCTTCGTGTTGCTCATGCCGTCCATTGTGTCGCCGTCAGTTCCGGGCGTAAGGTTGCCCGTCTTGACTTGGAGCCGTTCATAGGCGGCATAGTACATTTCCTCGTTGAAGAGAATACGGTAGAGACGCTCGAACTTATAGTCCGAGACTTTGCTGTGTGAACACAGAGCGTCTAATATCAGCTGCGGATTTCTCATATGTCTCTCACATAATCGGAAGTTAATATTAGACAGGCACCTGCCACCCTTCGCCATGTACGTGGCTTTCCCACGCTCGGACTACTACGGTGGCTCCGTTGCCATGCCGGATATTCAGAACCTGTGCTCATAGCCATGAGGCATTCCGGTTTAGGCAATCTTCGCTTAGATATATAGCAACAGGCACGGCATATTGTCGGATACGACTTACGTTCTTTTGTCCGCTTATTGCGGTTGCTCCGAAGCTGACTCTCTGCCGGACACGAAAATGAAGGTCGTGCCGGTGCTCCGGCATGGCGTATGTAACTGCCTTCCGCCATGGCCACTTCACAGGCCGCTGAACTATCGTTCAACCAATCAGGCTTTATCCTCATATATGCCTTTCTCCCTTGCACCTCAGTCGCGGTTATGCAGTTTCCCGACTTGGTGCTTTTCAGACATGCTGTTGTCCCCCTTTGGTTTCCCGCCAAGGTGTCCCTATCGAAGCCTTTTGAGCTACGACAAGTAAGTCTGATGGAAGTAGGTAGTATTGAGTCCATACCTAAACTATTGCTATTTAGTTATTTGCTATATATCCTATACGAACGCACGCATCTTGAAGTAGACGTTGAAGGCACCGACCAGAACGATGACTGCTGCGATAGCCTTCATCAGGTTGGAAACCGGGGTCTGGTAGGAGCTAACCTCCTGGGTGGCTTTTGTGAAACCTGCGGCACCCTTGCTGGCTGCCATTGCATCGCATACAGCGAACATGAGTGCCCCAACTACGAGAGACAACTGACGTACAAAGCCGGAGTTCTTGAATCGTGCTACCGCACGAAGACAAACTTTTTTGATTTTCTGCATTTCTGTGATTTTTATCGTTTCAAACTGGGCGATAAAGACAACACAGGGCATTAAAGCATCAAAGGGCGTTAAAGTGGAACAAAGGGCATTAAAGGAAATATTTGGAGAATGATGTCAGGCTGCTTGACACTTGTGAAGAATATTCCCAAGGTCATCGGGAAGAGTCCCATTACAGTCCTTAATTTTTGAGGCAAGCTCTTCAACCGGAATCGCTCCGGTCATGGAGGGTTCTTTGGGTATTCGTGTTTTAATTTTACCAGTTGAAGTTTTGCTATTCGCTGCAGGACGCTGTGGCTCATCCCTGGAGATGAAGATTGTTTTGAAGTTCTTGGCTTCGTCTGATATGTCGATGTCATTTTCAGACACTTTATCTGCTTCCAGTTCTTTCATCTTCTTAGCTTTGTGCAAGTCCATCACAATCATACCGACATAGTACATTATCAAGAGGACAAAAAGGAATGTGATTATTTGGCCGTAAAGCATATCATAAATATTTTTAGTTTATTACGTTGGAATTGGCATGAGATTAAGTCCGAGTCTTTTACTTGCTGCAAAGTGATCTTCATGCAAGCAAATATCTTCGGAATAGTAGATGATATTTGCTCCCCGGCTAACCTCGCATCCCATTTTCTTCAGTTTGTGTCTCAGTTCAATCTTTTTTTTATTAGTGACAATCTTGATTTTTGTGAGGGGATTGAGCCCGAATACCATTCGCCGTCGTTCACGCTGAAGAAGCTCATTGCGGATCCTCGACCGCATGGCTTTATCTTCCTCCTTATTCTTACTAAGGTTAAGATAAGCATTTATACGGGAAACCGTCCGTTCTGATATTCCAACCTTATCAGCTATCTCGGATATTGAATGGGTAGAGTTGAGCTTGCGGACTTCTTCAACCTTTTCAAGCCACTCGCGCTTGATGCCTTTCTCCAAGCCGAGTTCTGTGGCTTTGTTCTTGACCGAAGTCTTGCCAACGCCCAACAGAGACGCTACCTTTTCGATAGTTTCATTGGGATAGAGTTCTTTCAGCAAGGCAATCATTTCGTCTGTCCAGTTCAATTTGCTCATTGCGGTAATTTTCTTGTGTTAAACAATGTCTTGCTTTCCTGCCGGTACATATTGAACTGTTCGAGGTTTAGGCTTAGGAAAGTCCTGAGAATCGCATTGATGATGTCGGAATTGCTACGCTTCTCGATATTGCACTCAGAGATAGAATCCGCAATATCCTTGTCTATGAAATAAGACAGTCGGTCTGGCTTGCGGCATCGGGCCGGACATTCCCTGAGATTGTGCATAAACTCGTCCCAAAGGGTATTCGGTCCGGAAGGTGCGACTGAGGGAGGGCTTTCGGATATTATGTTAGTAACTTCGGATACAGGCTCTGTTACGGGCGCAGAGTCCGGGGTCTGCCTAACCGGTGTATCGAAAGTTCTTAGCCCGGAAAGTAATCCATTGATTTCCGGAAATGCTTTATTGTCAGACATATCTATTTATCACTTTATTAAAGATTCTGTTGTTCCAAATATTTCCTTGTAGATTACATCAAAGGCAGGCGAAACAATCTCAAGCTGATTATCAAGGTCGGAAATTGTACTAAACCGCTCCATGTCAGCTCTCACAGTAATCTTCGGCGTTACTATCCCATAGTTGCTGAAAGCCTCCCTCGTTTCGTCCCATAGTACAAGCTCATCTCTTTTTCCGACACGCGGATCCTGTTTGTTTGGGATAAGGATAAGTTGGGCACTCATTCGTTTGCCCATCTCATTTCTTATCCTCTCGACAAGAGCGATAAATGAGACGGTGGAAGGAATGGTTGTCTTGTCATAGTGGAAAGGGCAGACAATGAAATCGGAACTTGCAAGCAAGATAACAAGACCCTGTAAGTCCAGAGTACCCGGTGAGTCAATCAAGACTATTCCACGGGATTGTCTAAGATTCTCGATGAATACAAGAAGCTGCTCTGTCTTACTTATGTCAAATGAGATTACCTCATAGGGTAACTTCATATCATCGCCCCCATAAACAAGGAGATCGTTCTTCCTGCGCTCCTTGATACTCTGCTGGGCATCGCAATCAACAATCATTACAGGACACCCTTTCTTCACCAGATAATTGGCGAAGATGGCGCAAAGGGTAGTCTTTCCGACCCCTCCTTTCTGATTGGCGAATGTGATTAGAATGGTATCGTCCATAGGGCGCGGTCATTAATTTTTTAGCAAAATTAATCTCAACCATTCCTGTAAATGGTCGATTTGGACACTATTTAGGTAATGAGGTAATCACATATTAACCAAATGAAGCAATATGCAAATGTATGAATGATGTCACGGCATTTTTGGCAGAGTGAAAAAATTGTCGTACTATCTTTTCAAGGTATTTTCATCATCAATATCATCGTATCGTCTGCCCTTGTATCCGACTTCCCATTCTCGGTTGTCACCACGTCCTACGCCAAGATCTCTCATCTTTTTCGTAGGTCTGCCGGAGTGCTTTTGTTGCTGTGGCTTGTTCTTCTTCTGTTGCTTATTGATATTAGGTTGCCATTCAAGACGACGCAGGTTGAATCCTTCTTCTCCGAGGTTTACAATTATATGATTGGTGAAATCAACGGCAAAGTAATTATCCCCATCTCTAAGCACCTTGTAGCCGACTGCTTTGATTGCTGGTTTTACATATACTTTATCTGGGTCATTGAATATGGTTCTAATATCATTTATCATCGTCTGCCACTGGGCTGACTTATCCGTAGAGATAGAAACTAAATCCGTTCGATTGACCTTGCCCAACTTACAAAGGAAATCTACTTCTTCCTTGCTCGTGGGTTTGAAGCTCTCTACCCAAGATATTCTGTTGTTTCTGTCAATGGCATCTGCCATATAAGGTTTTAAGTTGAATGTCGGTCCATCGTAGAAAATGACACTTCCTTTCTTGATGTATGCCCTGTGTTGACGGAGTTTCTGGAATACCTCTGTTTGTGTAATTTTAGGATTAAGTTGGAGAAGGGAGTCTAAGAAACTTTCAACTCTCCGGACTCGTTCTTCAGAAGTAGCGAAGTCAAGCAGCTCGTCCATGCCAAGGACTCTTGCGCCATGAAAAACCATCTTCTTGTTATGGTCGATGAGCATATAGCCATATGGAGAGTCTTTCTTGCCGAAGAATACGATGTCAACTCCAAACTTTGTTTTTATTTCCTTCTTCAATTCTTCCTTGTTGGTGCAAGTGTCCCGATATTTCCTCAAAATGGCTCTGAGTTGTCGGGCGCGGACTTTATCTGAGGCACCATATTTATATAGATCGTTGAAATCTACAAATGGCACCTTCATCTGAACGCGACCACCTTTCTTTATATAGACAGTATCATCTTTCTCATAAACCTCATAACCCATAGTGGACATGACAGCCTTGAACTGGGCAAAGGTTGAGAATGAATAGCCCTTTGCTTTTTCAAAATCTTCTTCAACTGTTTTCTTCCTGTCAGTACCAAGCAACTTGTCGATGACGCTCTGTGAACGGCGACGCTCGTTGTGGTCATTGATTTTCTTCCCGTCCGGACCGACTCGTGAAGTCACTATATGCAGATGAGTGTTATCCGTATCATAGTGAGAGTAGATCAATAGAGGTTGTCCATCTTCGCCATATCCCATTTCCTTGAGATATGAATGTGCAAATTTCAACAGCTCTTCCTCCGTCATTTCATGACCTTTGCAAGAGATAGCCAAATGGAACTGGGTATTCTGGATTTTTCGGTTGACCGAGGAATATTCTTTGAGATACGCTACTTTTTCATCGGGAGTAGCCTCACTCAAAACTCCAATGCCTTTGAAATTCTTAATCTCGATAAGCCGGGCAACACCTTTTGCCACTTTCCTCTCATTATATAATACGGCATGAAAATTGGCACTCGATGGCAAGATCGTCGCTATCATATTGATGAATTAATGTAATTGGGCAATGATGAAATTAAATAATCCATTACTACCTCTTTTGGGTCTTGATGAAAAATAACAATGACATAATGACTGAAATTCCAAACGAAGTAATGGGGATTTTAGCAAATGTGGTATTTACCTATTAAGATAACTTGGTGGCTTTTTTGGCGAGGTCAATAAGTTGCTGCTTTACGTCCTTTACAATCTTCTCGGCAGAGACAACAGCCGGCAGTACCGTATTCAACATATAGTCCCGATTAAGCAGATCAATCTTTGCAAGCTCGTTGGCGTGTTTCATCGCCTGATTGAGATTACCACCCGCCCAGGCGAGTTCATCTCGGAATTTCACGCATAGGGCAGTCAGATCGTTTATGAGTTCCAGCTTCCTTCTTGCATCTATATCTGAATACTCCTTGACAGCCATACGGATATACTGGCTGATACTCTGAAAGGAGCTTGCTTTTTCTTTAATATACTGAGATTCTTCGGGAGTCAGACGTAGTTCAATTCTTTCGGTTCTGCGTTTCATCTTACATAAATACGTTATTACAACAAAGCTCCCTTAACCCATTTTCGCAAAGCGAAACGCAACGCAGTTGCCCCGACGCGAAGCGGTCGGCAAGTCGCCTTATGCAGTCAAAACGGAGTTTTGTACGGCGTAAGGCACAACTTGCTAAACAAATTCTGCAAGGCAGTTCTTGTTGCCTATGGAGCTTTTCAAACCGAAATTACTTGATTGACCCAATATGGCATTAAAGTTTGGACACAATTCTTTATTCAGTCGAATTGTATTCACCTTATTACGTCATTACCCCACTTATGTAATTGATTATTCTCGTTCATATGAATTGATGCAATTACTAATTACCAAATTGATAGATTGCAACATCTTCGTCTCGCCCATTTATGACCTTACCACATTTATGTAATCCGTCATTGTATCAATAATGAAGTAACCGAATTTCCCATTCCCTTAAATACAGATTGCTTTATCGTCCTATCACCATATTACGATATTGCCTCAAAAACTATGTACAGTATCAATTAAATGCCTGCTTCATATTTTATCATAAAACCACAATAACATAATACCTAATAGGGTGATTGCACATATTTGTCTTTGGTGTATTGAGTATGTCGTTAATGACACAATGACTTCTAAGCATATTGGTAAGTTGTATAAATGCGGTATTACATCAATATCTGCCACAGCTTAATCTTGCTCTGAAAAAGTGAGCGTAAATTTGGATAAGAGCCTGATTTTAAGGGTGAAATATTTGCGTATGTGCGGATTTTTTTGTATCTTTACTTACTAATAGTCTGTGATTTCAGCACTGTCAGCAGAAGTTTCACCTAATGATGTGCCGTTATGTTTTACCTGTTGCTATTCTTATATCTGTTCCCGGTTGCCTTTCTTATTGGGGTATGCTCCGGATTAGTCCTGAAGCTTGCTAAAGCCCTTCTACGATTAGTCGGTTGGTCATTGCGTCTTTCTTGGCGCGGTGTGAGGCACCTATGTCGGCTCTAATGAAATGGAGTGGTGGTTTGGTTGGAGAAGTGTCCAAAGGGTGCGCGCTGGCAGAGGGTGAAGTGGGGTCTGTTCCCTAATGTTGACCTTGTAGATTTCGGGGCCGTAGATGCCGGGGTAAACGTGGCGTTGATTGTGAAAGCAAATGGAGGTCTTGACGGATTAGTAAACGGAGAGCTATGCGGTGAAGTGAACACCAATGCAAACGCCACACTAAACGCCATACCAAACGCCGAGGGTAACGGCTGAGGTGATTCAATCGGGAATTTTCAGAACTGAACTTGTGGTCAAAAAATGGTGATTTGGTATGCAAGTCAATGGTGGGGAGCAGTGTCTTCGGTCTAAAATTTAACAATCATTAACTTTATAGCGTGGCGTTTCGTTGCTCAACGCCTTGTCGAGATCAAGGATTTTGAGGGAAATTTTGAAAAAAGTGCGGACAAAAATTCCGTAAAAATATTTTTGGGGGACAATCGGGGGACAAAAATCAAAATAGAAATCCCGCAACCATTGAATTTCAATGAGTTACGGGATTAATCTGTGCCCAGAACAGAGACGTAGGAATTGGGCGCAATTAACCATAACTTGCTGATACTGTGCAGTGATACTTTTTAATAATGCAATGTTATAATAATACAACCAAGAAAAGGTGACCAAAAGGTGACCAAATGATTTTTCCTATTTGCTCACTTCAGTATTTCAATGAATTCAAAGATGTCGTTTGGTAAGTGATAGTCCAGCTTGCCGTTGTCGCGTAGTTCCATCAATAGGCGGCCCAAGAGGTTGCTGCCAATGTATTGTTCTCCCTCCCTGACAACTCCCCATGTGTCTGCGTCTTTTAATTTGCCGGACTTTGCGGTTTTGAGATTTGTCTGGTCTTCTACAATAAAGAAGCCGACAGTATTATTCAACTCTTGTCTGAATTCATCCGACTGCTCATATTTGATTTGAATACAGAACTTCATCACATCTATGACTATGCTCCCCCAGTCATCACGGCGCAGGCCGTTCTTTTCTCCTTTCCTGGCGACCCATTTCAATGGTAATCCTTTTGATTGATATATCGACAACAAGGTTTCCTTATCTGAAAATTTCATCATCTGAAACAGTTGCTCGCTGTTGGAGAACGATACTCCATTCACAATCAATGGTATTGGAGCGAAATTTCCAAGAACTCCCCATTGTTCTTTCACGCCTTTTATAGCTACGCATTTGTCCAAAGGATATTCGTTCCACGAATAATATTCGGGATAAAACTCCTTGATTAGTGGTGCCAGTTTGCCAGTGCTCATAATGTGATTATTCTTTTATCCAGCCTTTTGAGCCGTAATATTGAGTACACAGAGCAGCCTTCTCAACCGCGATTTTAAGAGCGGCTTCAACTTGTTCCTCGGTCAGTTCTGATACTTTGGGCAATCCCATTTTTCCAAGTTCATCAATGAACACGGCACTTACGGTATCTCCGCAACCTTCCCAGTCAACAACATTACTTACCGCTATGGGGGCGACATGTATCCATCCGCCGCCACAGAGACTGAACATCAATCCATTTGAGCCATGTGTCTGGATGAATAACTTGTTCTTATAGTCAGCACAAAACGAGAGATCCGGGACATTTTCATCAGAGAACTTGACTATATCAGCCACTTCCACTGACTTTATAAATTTGTTCCATTCTCTATTGTTCTCACATTCATAATAAACCAACGAACCGCGATTATGTAGCTCCATCGCAATCATACGAGGACCAGCCTCGTTGTGGTCGAAGAAATATACATCTGGCGTTCTTTCAAGATTATCCATAAACGCAGGAACTTCATCCCTTACCCGCAGCTCTGTTATCTTGCGGAAGCGAGAACCACCAGGGCCGAAACTATGCAGTCCAAGTTCGTGTTCACCTGTATTTCTGTTCTTTCTGTGGGTGCATTTCATTCCGCTGAAACCACCATTCTCCACGAGAGATACGTATCTGATGTCGCAGCCAAAATCTTTCAGACTTGCAGCCAGTTTCTTACCCTCTTTTGAATTGATAAGTTTCACTTGCGGTTGTGCCGTCCATCCAAGATGAGCCAGCATACACATCACGTTTCCACATGTTCCACCCACTTCTTCGGTCAAGATATTCTCAACATAAGGGTTTCTTTTCCCAATGACAAATCCATCCGGGTATTCCCGCAGTTTGATAATATCGAAGTTATACTGGCCGCTACCTATGATGGTAAGCTTCTTATTCATAGTTCTATTTCTTTTTCAGAACCGACGATGAGCTGTTGTTTGTCATCAAGTTCAACCTGATGTATTTTTACAATATTGATTCTCTTATCATCGAGGACGGCGATATTCAAACCAAAATCAGGATTTTTCCAGCTGTAGGGCCATGTAATAAAGTCGACACCGATGCTTATGAGGAATTCAGAAGCCTGCTTCTCAGAACTAATGTCAAAACCTCCACCTAATGTTTTTGCAAGGAATTTACGAAAATCCTTTCCGTCAAGAGTGACCTTTGTAGGAATCGAAATCTCGAGTTTGCCCTCCGCTCTCCTCACTATATCAGGATGAACAGTTTTCTTGAAATCAATATGGTTATTATCCGTCAGTTCTGGGACTTCAACAGTATATACATAATGAGTGGTAGCAGTTTTGTTTGCGCCACTATAATGCGCTGCTGATTTGAACGAGCTGGTCAAATACACTCCATACCCGAACTTGACCTTGCCGTCACCTTCAAGAACATGCGTAAGGTCAAATTTGTCAAACAGCGCTGATGAACCATGATAAAAAGTTGCCATAATCATTTGCATTTTATTATTGTGGTATAGTCCGGAAGAGGTGTATCGAGTGGAATCACCCTGTGTTCTTCGTCTTCATTCCAATCACGAATAATATACCACCATTTTGTTTTGCATATCTCTATATCTTCAAGAAAGTCTTGAATGGACCTTAACTGCGAATCAGTCAGTCTCCCTTTGAAGTCCTCATAATCGGCGTATGCAGAACAATCCATGCGCAAACTTACGTTCAGCCCATAATCGTCGCTTATCAAGAGCAAAGGGCTAACATCATGCTCTCCAAAAATGATATAGAAGCTCAAACCTTCATATCTGGCCACATAATCCTCACAATCCAACCGTTTATGCCCCATAAGTCTACAGCTGCCATGTGAAGACGCAGCTTCTTCGGTCTCGTTTTCTGCCCGGTCCAACCATGTATTCATCTCTGCTCTAATATCCTCAGGAATCTCAAACCTTGGCTTCATCAGAGCCAGCGGGCTCACATGATTGTGATAACAATATGAGGGACCTTCAAGTATCACGGCTGAATCATCCGAGTAATCCAGAAAATAAGACTTTCTGTCATCATCCTTGCATCGGTTATAAATCCCCCAACAATGCTCCACATCGGGTACCTCTGAACACAATACCGCAAGTTTTACCTTATTTTGCCCGATAACTTCAACAATATCACCCTCTTTGAATCGACAACGTGTTCCAGACCGACCAAAAAAAGATGCCTCAATGCCTTCGCCAAAGTACAACCTTCCGCGATAGCAGATGCGCTATAAAAAGATAGCCGTCCAGAGTTTG